>ERZ773069.199-NODE-199-length-42612-cov-17.143267_pt1 | contig 42612 bp, 54 predicted proteins | sample MGYA00580619_ERZ773069 | MGnify/ENA primary metagenome ERZ773069 (study PRJEB29015, sample SAMEA2738007) | human oral metagenome | biome: human oral; feature: human-associated habitat; material: dental | place: China | collected 2108 ...
ACCACAATCACTACATCAAGGTTCAAACTAAGGGCTATGAAGTAGCTTTGAAAAATAAGATTCCGGCCCTACAATCGACCTATCAACCTGGGGCTTTTGATGAACAAACTGTTCTATCTAAAGTGGATCAACTTTTAGAATATAGCAGAAATATTTACAAAGACAAGCCTATCGCACAAAGACAGATTGAATTAGCTTTAGGTCAGTTTACTGAAAATATGAAGAAACTAGCAACCAACTCTACGGCAGGTTATCTTGCAACACTTGATCTTTTTGATAAGCAATATATCCATATTGATGAAAGTATCAAACCTGTTGAAACAAGCGCTCTAGATAAGAAATATCAGGCCTTGATTGATAAAATCAATACACTAGATACAGACTCTTATGGTCTTCCTAAGAAAGAGCTTCTCGTTCAACTTCAAGAAGCTAAATTAGCTAAAGATGAGGCTGGTTTAGCAGCGGTTGAATCACAACTTCAAGCCTTACAAGACTTTAATGATCGAACAGGTGTTACAACTGTAGAATACATCAAGTATTTCTACGAACACGTAAATGATGGTCGTTTGAGTGATGAACTGCGAAATAAAGTAGCTCAGTTGACTTGGACCTTGTATCAATCTCAATCCTTCCTTAAGGCAGCAGAATTGAACAAATTATTCCCAAGCATCTATCAGGCAAAACAAGAAGTGGAAGAAGCTTTGAAAGCTCAACCAACTACTGCAAAATCAACGCAAACAGTTCTAGATACTGAAAAAGTCGATAATCAAAGTGCCAAAACAGCTATTTATGGCTTCTTGAAAGAATTGTATGGAGACTTTATGCCTGAGGAACATGTCAACCATGTTAGCAAGGAACAAGTAGAGAGTCTCCTGAGCAAGGCAAATCAACTCTTGGAACAAATCCAAGAAGAAGGCATCAAACAATCCTTGGCAGAAGAAGTAGAAAATCTCAAAGCTGCCACAAACAAGGCTGATGCAGACTTGGATGAAGTAAATAGTCAGGTGAAAGACGTCTTGGCTCGTATCGCTAGCGCCCTTAAACAAGAGAAGGAAAATGCAGAGCAAGATCCTCAGACACTTGTTCTCTATCAAAAACTCTACGATATTCTCATGTCGCTTCACTCATATTTAGAAAATAATAAGGGTTCTGATGCAGACTTTGATAAGGTTGATGCTCTACTAGATCAGCTATCTGCTAAGAGTAAAGATAAAGCCGCTTTACTTGAATTGACAAAAGCTATTCTGGTATTAAATCAAGAAATCAAGTCAAAATCAAGCGTCGGTGAAGAAGCAACCCCAGCAAGAAATGCTGAAGCAAATAGTGGTAAGACAAGTACTGAAACTGAAACATCAGCAACTGCAGAATCTAACAGCGAAACTGCCAGCGACGAAAACAAACCGAGTAATGCAACAGATTCTAAACCATCTGAATCAACTTCAGAAAAGGAAACAACAGAATCTACAACAAGCACTGAAAATCAAGAAAAAACAGTAGAATAAAAAGAAAGGCGAAGTAGCTAAGCTACCTCGTCTTTTTTAGTCTTTATAAGATACAATGCCAATGATGGTATCCACCGCACGCTCCATAGTCTGAAGGCTGACGTATTCAAAACGTCCATGCATGTTTTCACCACCAGCAAAGATATTTGGAGTTGGGATTCCCATAAAGGAAATCTTAGAGCCATCAGTCCCACCACGAATTGGTTCGATAATAGGTGTGATACCTAAATCTTCCATAACAGCTTTAGCAATGGTAACGGGCGTCATATCTTTTTCAATGACTTCTTTCATATTGTAGTACTGGTCTGTTAAAGTCAAGCTAACGCGATCATTCCCAAGCTCTTGATTCATCTTATCAGCGATAGACTGCATAGCTGCTTTACGCGCTTCAAAGGCATCTTTTTCAAAGTCTCGAATGATATAGCTTGCACGCGCCTCCTCGACACTACCTGACACATCCATAAGATGATAGAAACCTTGGTAACCATCTGTCAGTTCTGGTCGGTCATTTTCTGGAAGTTGATTATGAAAATCAATTGCTAGCTGAAGAGCATTGACCATTTGACCTTTAGCAGTACCAGGGTGGACATTGCGGCCTTGGAAATGGAGTTCAGCAGCAGCTGCTGAGAAAGTCTCGTACTGAAGTTCTCCTAGCGGACCACCGTCAACAGTATAGGCAAAGTCAACGTCAAAATCTTCAGCATCAAACTTGTTAGCTCCAACACCGATTTCTTCATCTGGTCCAAAACCAACTCGAATCTCACAGTGTTTGATTTCGGGATGAGCAGTCAGATATTCAATAGCAGTCATAATTTCAGCAATCCCTGACTTGTCATCAGCACCCAGCAAGGTCGTGCCATCAGTTGTGATAAGCGTTTGGCCTGGATATTTCTCAAGGCTCTTGAAATCAGCAGGATCGAGTTTAAATCCAGAATCACCCAAGTCGATAACTCCACCATCGTAATTTTCAATGACTTGCGGATTAACTCCCTCAGCATTAAAATCAGCTGTATCCATGTGGGAGATGAAGCCAATCTTACGTGTCAGGCTTGGATCGTTTGCTGGTAAGGTACCAATGGCGAAACCATTTGGGAGGTAGTAAACATTTTGCAGACCGACACGTTTCATTTCAGGAATAAGAACATTGGTCGCAAAATCTACCTGGCTTTGCGTACTTGGAGTAGTAGTAGAGTGTTCATCAGAACGCGTATTGACCTTAACGTAGGTCAAGAAACGATCTAAAAGGTTCGGATAAGTCATAAAAACTCCTTTAACAATCATAAAATAGAATGCAAACTTCGGAAAAAACCTTATTCTGAAAATTTCATGAATTTTGAAAAAATATAATAATTCAAATTCAATAGACTTTTAAATGAAATCTTGGATATTTCAGAATAGAATATATGCATTTATATTTTATGAGATTTTTTTATTCTTTTTTCATTTTACCATAGAATAGTTTGAAAGACAAAGAAGAATCATACTCTTTTATTAATTGATATAATATAAAATTAATCATATTAATTGACACTGCGTGAACTTTATTGTACAATAATCTTGCAAATGTCTAGATTGATATAACAACAGATTCAAAGTATCTTGTTTAAGGAGAATAAAATGAACATTCATTTCGAGTTTAAGAAAGTTCAAATTATTGTATGCCGTTTAGTTACACTGTTAGCTATTCTCTTTTTGTGTGCTCCTATAAGTTTGTTAAATGCGGATTCTACCATAGAACCCCAGACAAGTCTTCATAAAACAATTACTCCGATATCAGGACAGGAAGACAAGTATGAGTTGTCATTGGATATCACTTCCAAACTGGGAACTGAGACTCAAACGAATCCCTTGGATGTTGTTTTAGTAGCAGACCTCTCAGGAAGTATGAATAAAAGAGATGTTCCTTCTTCTACTGGCCGAACAATTACAAGATTGGATGCTTTAAAAAATACCCTTAAAGGAACTCGAGATCGTCAGGGCTTAATTGATACCATTTTATCCAATTCAAATAATCGATTGTCCATGGTAGGTTTTGGTGGAAAAATCGATAATAAGTTTGCGGAACAAGCATGGAATTCCTACTACCGAAAATGGGAGTGGGGGTATCGGTATTGGCCGTATGAAGAGAGAACAGCATTTTATGATGGTGTGTCCCCATGGGATGATGCAGATACAATTTTAAATTGGAATAACGATGCTAGTGGTTCAAAGACTGCAGTCAGTAATATGAGAATTGCTGGTGGTCAATCAATAGGGACTGAATCAGGAATCGGTACAGGAACCAATATTAGCGCGGGTATTCGTATTGCCAATCAATTGATAGATAGTGCAAGACCAAATTCAAAGAAGGTTGTTATTGTTCTATCAGATGGTTTTGCCAATATGTATTACAACGACAGTGGTTATACTGTTTATAACTATAATAATCAAGATGGATCAGAAACGGCGCCTGAATGGTTCTGGAATAATTTAGATGTATCTATCAATAATCTAGCCTATAGTCTTGCTCCAAAACTTGATGGTTTTTATTCCATTAAGTTTCGGTATTCAAACACTGTTGATAGCATCACCAGTTTGCAGTATTATATCGGGTACCATAATTCTTCCATTCCTAATGAAATCCTATCCGCAAACAATGAAGACCAGTTACGGGACAGTTTTAAAGATATCACTGATAAGATTCTGCCACTGGGAATTCACCACGTGACCATCAAGGATGTTCTTTCTAAGTATGTCCAGCTATTACCAAACGGATCGTCAGAGTTTCGTGTCGTTAAAGAGAAAGATGGTAGCAGTGAAACATTAAGCAAAGAGCAAGTAACTTTTGAAACCAAGACAAGCTCAGAAGGTTTAGTGGAAGTTGCGGCTAAATTTTCTCCGAATTATTCCTTAGAAGATGGCGCTAGATATGTCCTAAAATTTAAAGTTACATCTAGTCAAGAAGCTCTAGATGCTATCGCTGGTGATAAAAAATTAGAGGCTGGTGATGCTGAGGGATCTGATGTTAATAAACTCTACTCCAATAAAGGAGCCAGTGTCACATATTCTTATGGAATAGGCACCTCTCAAACCAAGACCAAAGATTACTCTGACAAACCTACCTTCAAGCCTACGGATCCATTAACGGTTCCAGTGGAAGTCGAATGGCAGGGTGTGACGGGTGTGAGAACCGTTATAACAGCTAAGCAACCAAGTAATCTTGAACTCAAATTGGTTCAAAAGAACAAGAATGGGGGTTCAGACAATCAGGACTATCGAAAGACTAATGTAAATGTTAGAACAAATATCTTTAATGAAACGAGAAACTTTGAAAAAGTTGCTAAAGGATATCAATACGATTTAATAGCACCTGATGTTCCAGGTTTTACTAAGGAAGTAAAAAAAGAAGGAACGGACCAATCGCCAACCTTTAAAGTATTTTATCGTCAATTACCTAGTTTGACGATAAGAAAGATATTAGTCCCTGAAGATACATCGAATAAGAGTTTCAATATTAATATTGAGCTAACTGATAAAGAACGACATCCTATAAATGGTACTTTCGGTGATATCAAAGTTACTAATGGACGTGCTCAAATACCATTAACACATAATGCCGAAAAATCTCTAAAGTATCTCCCGTATGGAACCCATTACAAAGTTGAAGAAGAAGCGGCATCAACGAACGGTTACCACGTTACATATGAGAATCAAGAGGGTGATCTGAATAAAGACGAAACCAGCACTGTTACGAATCACAAGCTTCCAAGTTTATCCGTTACAAAAAAGGTTACTGGGGTATTTGCCAATCTATTAAAATCCTTCAAGATTACCATTAACATAAGGGATGCTCAGAATAGTCCACTGAATGGAACCTATACTGCAACGGTGAATAATAAAAGAACTCCTTTGCAATTTACGAATGGTCGAGCGTCTATTGACCTCAACAAAGACCAAACCATAAAAATTGATGGACTTCCACTCGATAGTCACTATACCGTAGAAGAGGAGTCAAACTCTTCTCGTGGATATCAGGTATCTTATGAAAATCAAGAAGGCAAACTGGATGGGGATAAGTCCGCGACAGTCACGAATAATAAGAACAGTGTACCTGAAACCGGAGTTGACTTCCTCAGCAGTACACTCATGTTAGGAATAATCCTTCCTCTAGGAGGAATCTTCTTTACAATCCTACTCGGCTATCTAGTGGTACATAGGAGAAAATAATGCTACTTAAAAAGAAACATAAGAAAACAGTAACACAAGTCAATCGGGATAAGTCTCCGCCGAGTGTATGGGGAGATATCCTCTACTTAGTCAGTAAGCTTCTGATGGTTGGGTTTGTACTAGCCACCCTTTACTTTTTTGTCTTTGGACTATTGAGATACAATGACGATGGCATGAAGCCAGCCTTAAAAGATGGCGATTTGGTTGTCTACTATAGGTTGGATAAACGTTATTCGATTGGTGATCTGCTCGTCTATAGTTATAAGGGTAAGGAAAGAGTGGCGCGTGTCATTGCAACCGAAGGAAGTACGATCGATATAAACGAAAATGGTCTCATCATCAACGGTTCTCCTCAACAAGAGCAGGATATCTACAAAGAAACGCTGCTCTATAAGGAAGGGGCTACCTTCCCAATGAAAGTCCCAGCAGGACAACTCTTTGTCCTCGGAGACAATCGAACAACGGCTGTAGATAGTCGTGCTTTTGGAACCATTCCTATACAGGATACCCATGGCAAGGTGGTAACAGTCCTAAGGCGACGGGGCTTTTGATGATAATTTATGAAAAAAGAAATTTAAAAATAAAAGGAATAATCATGAAAAAAACATTTTTGAAAAAATTAGTTACTGCAAGTATTGCAGCTGTAACCGCCTTGTCGGTCTTTAGAGGAGTGCCAACATTTGCGGATGATAATGATGTGGCAACTGCCAAAGCAACTGGTGAAACAAGTGCAAAAGTTTCTATTAATAAGGTGTTGAATATTGCGGAAGGAATTACAACACCTGAAGCAACCTTTACTTTTACTTTCACCCCTAAAACTGGTACATCATCAAATGGTGCACCTTATGAAACAATTGATTCTTCTAATGGTCAAATTACAGATAAAAATGTATCTTATTCTGGAACAGACGTTTTAGCAACTGGACAAACTAGCATAAAGAAAGAAACCGGCGATATTTTTAGAGAAGTGAACTATACACATGCTGGTGAATATGTCTATACTGTTGCTGAAAAACAAAATGTTGGTTGGAAAGTTATTCAAAAAAATGGTTCACCTATTGATTTTATGACATATGATAATCGCAACTATGAAATGCACGTTATTGTTAAGAACAAAACTACAGGAGGAACATATATTTCTTCTGTGTATTTTAAACAAGTCACTCCAAGTGTGAATGGTAAAGTAAAACCATCTGAAAGTGGAACTACTTACAAATATGATCTTTTCACTAACATTTATCGTAAAAATGCTGGTAAAATTACAGATCCAAATGAACCAAACCCTAATAAACCAAATGTTTCAAAAGTTGACCCAAATGCTAAATCTTTAGTAATTAAAAAAGTTGTATCAGGTGCTACTGCAGATAAATCAAAAGATTTCACTTTCAAGCTTACTTTTACCAAAGCATCTACAGAAACTTCACAATCCATCACTGGTAAAATCGGTGAAACCTCAAAAACATTTGTCTATGGTCAAGAAACAACTATAACACTACGCCACGATCAATCTTTGGTGTTTGACACAATTCCTGCAGGTACTCGTTATAAATTGGTTGAAACAGGATCTCAAGGTTACACAGCTTCAGCTGCATATAAGGAGAACGGAGCATCAAAAAATCAAGCTGGTACAGTTTCTACAAATTTCACTCAAGATAGTATTCTTATTGGTGAAAAACCAAACGATAACACTATCACAAATAGCTTACCAGACGTTACCCCTACTGGTCTTTTGATTGACAATCTTCCTTTCATCTTGATGATTGGTCTTGGTTTGGCTGGATTTGTTGTTTTGTCTAAAAAACGCAGACAAGCTTAAACAAGTGGTTTGACTGATGAAAATCAAGCGTGAGAAACCAAAAAGGAGTTTGTCTAGGCATCTGGTCCTTGCTGTAGATGCATTGATGAATCATATCTTGCTCCTCTTGGCGGCCTTAGTCTTTCTCTTTGGTTTCTACGCCCTTTGGGATTCCAATCAGGTTTATTCTCAGGCTTCATCAAGTGAGTATGAGGCTTATAGACCTGTTAGTACCAGTGAGAAGGATGAGCTTGCTAGTTTTTCTGGCTTTCACAAGCTACAGCAAGTCAATCCAGAGGTTCTCGGTTGGATCAATGTCTATGGCACCAATATCGACTATCCCTTAGTCCAAGCCAAAGACAATGAAAAGTACCTGAACAAAGATTCCAAGGGAGAATTTGCAGCTACAGGAGCTATTTTCCTTGAGGCTCGAAATGAATCCAAGTTCGAGGACTTTAATACCATCATCTACGGACACCATGTAGAAAATGGGGTTATGTTTGGAGATGTAGCAAAGTTTTCTGATAAGGAATTCTTTGACCAGCATCGCTACGGCAGTATTTACTATAATGGCGTTGAAAAAGGTCTTGAAATCTTTGAAATGCTCGAGGTGGACGCCTATGACTTTAACATCTACGATCCAGGTATTAATGGGGATGATCGGCGCCAAGAATATATCGATCACTTACTCTCGGTTGCCATTCACAAACGAGACATTACACTGGGGCCAAATGACCATATCATCCTTCTCAGTACCTGTTTCCTAGACGTAACAAATGGGAGACATATCGTAGTTGCCAAGATTACGGATACGGTTCCAAAGAACACCTTCCATACGAAAAAATCAAAACCATTCCCTTACAGTGTCTTTGATGATTCATCGCTCGGACGATTTCTCTCATCGATTCCTTTGTGGATATGGTACATCATCTTGTTTATCTTGCTCTTGCTATTGATCTTCTTGCTCATCATCCTCTACTTGATCTTGCGTCGTAGAAGAGAAGCAAAAGAAGGAGCAGATACCATTACTGACTAAACTACTAATAAAAGAGAAAGGGACAGCCTCTCTTGCTCTTTTATTTTCAAGGCTAGAAAGGAGAAAGAAGGAAATATGAAAACAAGTACGAGTCACAAAACCATAAAGGTCATTCTATCCCTTTTTCTAGCTTTTTTCTGTCTTTTTACAGCTGATAGAGTTCTTGCGAGTGACTACGATCATTATAATCCCATTGAAAAGGATGCCAGCAGTACGGGCTTTGAAACCCTGCAGCACCTCAACAAGGATGTTTGTGGTTGGATTAGCCTTGATGGGACAAAGGTAGACTATCCCCTCTTGCAGAGTCAGGACAATGTCAAATACCTTGACCGCAATGCTTTTGGCGATTATACTGTGTCAGGTTCTATATTCCTAGACTATCGTTTTAATCCCAACTTTACTGACTTTAACACCATCATTTATGGTCACTCCATGGCTTCTGGTGCTATGTTTGGGGAGATTCAAAAATTTGCGGATCAAGATTTTTTTGAAAAGCATCGCTATGGCTCTATCTACTACAATGGTCGTGAATGTGGTCTGGAGATTTTTGGGATTTTAGAAGTAGATGCCTATGACACGGAGATTTACCGAACTTTGAGTTCCAACGATGAGGAACACCAGGCCTACTATCAATATCTGCTAAGTAAAGCCAAGTACAAGCGAGATGTCTCCTTGACCTCAACGGACAAGATTGTTTTGTTAAGCACCTGTTTCCTTAACATTACCAACGGAAGACATATCCTCTTAGCTAAAATAACGGATACGCCAGCAAAAGCAGCTCAAGATAAAAGTGGAGAAGCTGTAGGAACACGGTATTTCGATCACGGAATTCCCAGTCATTGGATTTATATCCTTGCCTTTCTCCTCCTGATTATCGTTATTTTACTCCTTGTCGTTATCATCCTAATCATGAGACGAGATAGAAAAACAAAAGAACAAAAGAAATAGTAGACGTCGGAAGCGTTTACTATTTTTTTCTTTCATGATAGAATAGATAGTGAAAATAATAACATAAGGATGATAACATGAAAAAAGCTATATTAATGATGACCTTTGGATCTCCGGAAGAGATTAGTTTTGAAGGAGTAGCAGAATTTTTTACAAACATTCGTCGTGGTGTTAGACCCCAAGACCACGAGATTCAGACTCTCTATGACAACTATGTCCTTATCGGTGGGACGCCCTTGCAGCGGATTACGCGAGAAGAGGTCGCTCTAGTTAGAGAACGATTGGGTGAGGAGTATTGGATCTACTTTGCCAACAAATTTTCTCGTCCCTTTATCCCAGACGTGATCAAGCAGATGGAAGCTGATGGTGTTGAAGAATGTATCTGCTTGATTTTGGAACCTCATTATTCTTTTTACTCAGTCATGGGGTATGAAAAGTTTCTGGAAAGCCAGCAGATCCGATTTTTAGTTATTAAGGACTGGTATCAACAACAGCCTTTGCTGGACTTTTGGACAGATGAGATTAGAAAAATTTTACGAAATGAGGTGGGAGAAGAATCCTTCAAGGTAATCTTTTCAGCCCATAGCGTCCCCATTTTTGCCTTGGACTATGGAGATCCTTATATCGATCAGATTTTCGATAATAGCAGGCTCATTGCTGAACAACTCGGCCTAATGACAGACCAGTATACCAATACTTGGCAGAGCGAAAGTGATATTGGAATCCCTTGGATTAAGCCAGATGTCTTAGAATATTTACGAGAACAAAAGCAACATCCAGAGCATTATATTTTTGTCCCGATTAGTTTTATCAGTGAGCACATTGAAGTCTTGTTTGACAACGATGTAGAATGTTATGAGTTGTGTCAAGAATTAGGTGTCACCTATCATCGCCCACCTATGCCCAATACAGATAGCCGTTTAATTGACGCTTTAGTTGCTACTGTACGAGCCAATGAAGACAAAGAATTTAAAGCTTTTCTCCCAGAAGAAGAAACCTTCGATGAGTTAGCGCCTTCGGCAACTACAAAGGACATCATGGAGGAGACAGACGACCTTCAGATGCCAGAATTTGTCAAAAAACTCATTGAGAAAAAAGGCCGTGAAAATGTGAAGATGCCTTACTTGATTAAGAAAATGCTCGAAAAGGCTGGGAAGTTACCAAAAGAGTAAAGAAAAAAGGATTTAGCTTTAAGCTAAATCCTTTATCTGTTTTATTTTTTCTCAAGAAGAGCTTTGATTTCTTGAAGAACTTCAAGTTCAGTTGGAGCAGCAGGTGCTTCCTCAACCACTTCCTCTTTCTTACGAAGGTTTTGCGCTTTTTCCATAGCTTTAATAACGAAGAAAAGCACAGTACCTACAACGAGAAAGTTGATAATAGCACTCAAGAATTTACCATATGTAACACCATTCCATGCAAGCTCAGCGATGTTTTGTACTTTCGCAGCTTCCAAAGCTGGGTTCAATAGAAGTGGAGTGATGATATCGTTAACAAATGAAGTAACGATAGCACCAAATGCAGAGGCAATGATCACACCGACAGCAAGGTCAACGACATTACCACGAAGCAAAAATTCTTTAAGATCCTTTAACATTTTCATAAATTCCTTTCCTAATTTTCTAATTTATTATATCCTAAATTGTGACAAAAAGCAACTTGAACGCTCAAAGTGGTCAGTTGTTCCCTTTAAAAATATAGATTTTACTGAAAATATAGTTTAAAATGATGATCAAGATTTGTGCTAGGATAGTTTCAATCGTATTAACCCTATCTATATTAAATTCGACAAACTGGCCAATAATGTCAGGAAAGGTTGTAACAAAGATATAAGTTAAAAGAACGTCAAGACCAAGAGTAGAAAGACGAGCTAAGAAAAACTTAGCCAGGCGGGTTGGCCAATTCCTTCTCTCTTGTTTAAAGACGATTGTATCATTTGTGAGAAAGGCAAAGAGAATCCCAATGATATTTGCGAGTGCGGTTGCTAGGATTTCCTGGTGGCCGATATGGTAAATAAGCAAACGTGATAAAATCGAGATCAGAGTAGTAGCTCCACCGAAAAATAAGTAGGAGAGAATCTCGTTATCAAAGAAAGCTTTTATTTGATTTTTCATGGTTTTAGTATAGCATAAAGTCATATATTATGCTATACTGGTAAGGTTGATTCAATCAACCCTTGGTGCTTAGCTTCTTTCACCAAGCATATTTTACGCGGGAAACCGCTAAAGGAGAAAACATGAAAAAATTAACTGTTCGTGACATGGCAGATATTGCTATTGTCGCTGCTATCTATGTGGTTTTGACCATCACCCCACCCCTTAATGCTATTAGCTACGGTGCCTACCAGTTCCGTATTTCAGAGATGATGAATTTCTTGGCATTTTATAACCCTAAATACATCATCGGTGTGACGATTGGTTGTATGATTGCGAATTTCTTTAGCTTTGGTCTAATAGATGTCTTTGTTGGTGGAGGTTCTACCCTAGTTTTCCTAAGTCTAGGTGTATGGCTCTTTAGCAAGTACAAGAAAGACTATCTGTTCAATGGTTTGATTCGAAAAGACCATTTCTTCTTTTCAATCCTGTTCTCCATTTCAATGATTACCATTGCAGCTGAACTTCATATCGTTGCAGAGGCTCCATTCTTCTTTACATGGTTCTCTACTGGAATTGGTGAGTTTGCATCACTTATCGTAGGTGCGATTTTGATTGGTAAACTGGGACAGCGAATCGATCTAACAAAATAAGAAGTCTATAAGCTAGATACTTGCCAAATCTAGCTTTTTTCATTCCATAAAATTAAAAGAGAGCGCTTGACAAGAACATAGAACTATAGTATACTTTTTAGGTAAGCTGATTTAGCTCAGTTGGCAGAGCGCATCCATGGTAAGGATGAGGTCGCCGGTTCAATCCCGGCAATTAGCATTAAATAGACAGAAAAATCCTTGATTTAAAAGGGTTTTTGTTATGCCTGCCCCAAATCTGCCCCAAATTTTTCAAAGATATTTCTTACCTTGTCATTATTCTTTTCTCTTAAGGCTTCTAGTTGATGAGCGTATACTTTGAGGGTGATATTCAAATTCTCATGTCCCAAAAGCTGAGAGATGGAAATGAGTTCAATACCTTGAGTAATAAGATAGGATGCGTATGTGTGTCTGAGCGAGTGGATATGGACATTTCTACCGACTATTTTTTTGATAGTCTTATTAGCAGCAGCATTGGACACAGATGCAAAGATTCTGTTTTGATCGTTCTCTTTCCAGTATTTTTCTTTATACTCTTTTAGAATTGATAATGTCTTATCGTCAACAGGAATCTTCCGGACGGAACTAGCGTTTTTTGTAGGAGCAAAATCATATGTCGTGTTATAGTTATAAGTCTTGTTTACATCAATAATTTCCTCGCTGAAATCAACATCATTCCATGTCAGGCCAAGGGCTTCAGAAAATCTCATTCCAGTTACAGCAATGAGGTAAATAATTGCATAAGAATGATATTTAAAATTTTCTTTAGCAGTATTGATAAGGTCAATATATTCGTTCGTTTCTAGAAATTTAGTTTCTTTTGCAAACGATTCTACAGACGAGCGAATAACTGCGAAATCGCAAAAATTACGTTCAATAATTCCTTCATGGACAGCCATCTTAATTGCTGCTTTCAAATGATAGTGGAATTTCTCGACAGTTTCTTGAGTGTGGGTGCTACTAAAATCGTTTAATACTTGCTGATACATGGAATTGGTGATGCTATTAAGTCTAGTATCTCTGAAATATAACTTAATTTTGCTTTCAGTATGTTGGTATTTTTTCCAAGTTACTGGGCTGACATTTGGTTTTTTATGGATTTTTGCCCAATTTTGAAAGTATTCTAATAAAGTTTGTCGGTCATCTACAATAATGTTTTTATTGAGCAACCGTTCAGCTTCAAGTGATGCAGCTTGCGCTAGTTTTTTTGTTTTGAATCCCCCTTTTGATTTTTGACAAAATTTTCCATTAGGAGCCTTGTAACTAATTCGATATTCCCAACCGTTATCTCTTTGTCTGAAGTAGGCCATTTGATTTTCACCTCATTTCTTGATAAAATAAGTATAAGAAAACGACCTTTTGAATGGTTGTTTCTTATACTGAAGTTCCTCACGCTCAGACTCGCCAAAGTTTGAGAGCGTGGGGATTTTTTGTTTTTAATTCAACAAAAAACGGTAACTAAATTTATAGTTACCGTTTCTGCGTGGCAGCTTGTGCCAACCGGATTATTTGCACTAGGATTTCTCCTAGGTTAGTAACTATATATTATCAAATATGTGTCATTTTGTCAAAAATGGAAAGTTGAATCCTCACACTCAAAGTTTGGTGATGGAGAGTGTGGGGATTTTTTATTATTTTTTGGCTAGGCGCCATATTGTTAAATCTAGGTAATAGGTTAATTCTTTTTCACGAGTAACAACTCTCTCGGTTTCAATATTTAGGGTTTTATATGGCCCACCTCTACCAGTAAGGATTGCATCGTATCGGTAATTTGGATTAGCTATGTATGATGAAATTTGTGATGCAATCATAGCTGGTAAGTATCCAACAAAAATATTGTTAACTAAAACTTTGACAGCATTTTTATCATGTGGATTTGAAGGTTCTGGTAATAGTTGGACGTCTACTGTTTTCAATTTATTGTATTTGTAAACAGGTTTATATGTTTCGAGCATATAAGATTTCAAAGATTTATTATCTTTTCCAAAATAATGGACACCCTTTGAAAGAAAATCAGCTGCAATCTCAGCCTCTTCTTTATGATAATTTGTTCCCATTAACAAGAAGTCTTCTCGGAAAACAATTGTATCAATCTGTGGACTGTAATTTTCAATTTTCTTCTTTTTCTCTCGATTTGTAGTTAAACGGCCAATAATGTAACTTATAAAACCTGTAATAAACAAGAAGAAGCCGAGAGGTAGAAATAAAAATAGGAAAATTGCACCTAAGACCATTAGCACAATGCCAGCTTCTTTATATTCTTTTGGAGTGTGTTGCTTTTTACCGTTAGATGACAAAATAGATTGTTGTTTTTTTGTGACTACTTTTTTCTTTCTCCTTTTAGAAGGTTTCAGCAAATCAGAAAGTCCAAATGTTGTCTTATGGTAGACCTTATTATACATGGCTTTCTTGGGATTCTTTATCCATCCCACACCTTTCTTCCCATATCCAGGAATAATAGCTTTTTTAGCTTGTCTTTTCCATTTGCTGGTAGTTCTAGCTTTCAAGCTCTTTTTTAGACTTGGTGTTCTCATTCCTATTTTCATAAGTTTTTCCTTTTAATTTTCTATTGGCATGAAGTTTCCGACTATTTTTCCAATGATTCTTGGATCTTCTTCAAATGGTGCGAATTTATCTTTATACTTGCTATTGATAGAGACGAGTCTGAGGCCGTCTTTTTCTTTATAGACTTTCTTGATATAAGTTTGTCCATCCCAGTCAACTGCATAAATGGCACCATCGTAGTCAAAACCTGCTTCTTTGATGAGAACGACCTCTCCATTCATGTACTTAGGTTCCAAGGAATCTCCGAAAACCCAAGAAGCAAAATCGTGGTCTAGGTCTTTGTCGTAAAAAACAGTGTCATAGTTCCCATCGTTGAAGTATGAGAATCCAGTACCAGCTGAAAGTTTTTCAAAAACACGGTATTCAAAAAGCTTTTCCTCAATTGTGATTACTTTATTATTTTGCTCTTTCAATTGTTCGTTAGCGTAGTTAAGAACCTTTTGTTTTCTCGGAGTTGATAGCTTGACAACCTTTTCAGTAATTTTGTGAACCAACGGGGAGGTTGGGATTTTCAATTCTTGTTGATTGTCTTCCCATCCCATCAAGTCTCCAGGTGATACATTTAATTTGTCAGCGATTTTTTTTAATACTTCAGGTCCAACCTTTTCAATATCTCCTTTTTCGTACCTAAAAATAGTAGAACGAGAGACACCTACACTTTCTGCAAGCTCGTCCGCAGACATTTTCAACGCTTTTCGACGTTGTTTTATTCTTTCTCCGACATTCATTTTTTTACCCCTTATTATATATTACACAATAATTTTACAATATTAGTCGCAAAAATGCAATATAAAAAGTTTCAAAAACGCGATTTTTTTGTTGACATTTCCTTTTTTATCAGTTATACTTAAAACAACAAGTCGCGTAAATGCGACAAATAGAAAGGAGCAGATATGGTAAATGTATCGAAATTAAAAGGAAAAATTATCGAACGCAATACTACTCAAGAGGCTTTAGCAAAAGATATTGGGATTGATAAGAGTACGTTCTATAGAAAAATGAAACAAAATGGTAGTTTCTCTATACAAGAAGTAAACTTGATTGTTTCTTCCCTCAATCTTTCAAAAGACGAAGCTTTATCTATTTTTTTTAGCGAAACAGTCGCGTAAATGCGACGAACAGAAAGGAGAATGGATGGAAGAACTAAAAATAAGAGCAGATGGTATTTATTTGAATAACCAAAAACTAAAAGGTGTGCAAGCAATCAAAACAAAAAGCACGGCTGAATGCAACCATGCTACTGTCTACTTAAAATTTATTGCCAAGTTGATTTGACTAGAAAGGAGTACTATGAGACCAAAACGATATCCGTATAGTGGGAAAAAAAGAGTCCACCTTTATAAAGGCAGACAATGAATTAGTTGAAAAAATTTTAAGACCTAGGAGTATTCTTATAGATTCTCAAAGTCTGACAACAAAATTACAAGCTAAATACATAAGTGCTGGTAATATCATTTGTATTGATGATTATAGATAAAGGAAGAAGGAGATTTAAATGATTCATCATTATATAACTCATTATGCAAGCAATGGGAAAGATTACGCTGAAGCATGGATTCAAATAAATATTTTTGGAATGTGCTTTTGTTTATGGAAAAAGCGTACAACCATTGAACGATTGTACGCAAACGAAGATTAGACTTTCTTCCAGCCGTTGCCTTTAGCTGATGTCGGAGGGAGCCGGTCACCTTTTCCAATAGTTGCGGTATGACCGTTAGTGACTTTTCCACCACGAGGTCCCACCTCTACATAGTGGCCAGGTTTCTGATTGTCTGTTCCAGGTTTTATTGGAGTATTTGACATAATAATGCTCCTTTCTGTTGAAATTTGACTAAAACGGTGAGAGGTCCTAGTTAAAGTTATTATAGCAAATCAGGAGAAAAATTCATCAGTCTTGAGACTGATGTAGGGGGTTGAATGGAAGATAAAATCATTGAACTTGCTGATTACTTCATCAGCGAATCTAAAACCTACAGAGAAGCAAAGATAGCGTGTGAGAAGCTATTGAGACAAGTTAGCCATGAAATTGAACTCAGGGCAATGGAAAGTAATATTGTATAAACAAAAAAGCATCTGACGGAAATCAGGCGCTCAACAAAATTATTCAAGGAAATTATATCATGAATGACTTAATGAATCAATTATTAGATCAGTTTGAAGCTGGCTTGATGGACAGAACATTAAAGGTGATGAACATCATAACAGATGAGAAAAAGCGCTATCCGATGGAATTGAATAAGTCGCAATGTTCTGAAATGTTGCTTGGAACGAAAGATACAGGAACATTTGATGAGCGTTTCAATAGTCACAAGGACTTTCCAAGGATAAAAGGAAAACGTGAGAAATATCCTCGAGATGCGGTCATTGAATGGTATCACAATAACTGGCAAAAAACAGCTCTTTAAAGGAACGGAAAAATGGAAATTAAGTGGGAGGAAAAAATATGACAGAACCAACTTTATCAAGCCAATTGCTTGGTTTAGCAGTGATTTTCATTGGGATGTTCATCCTAATGGTGCTTACGGCTAAAAATGAAAAATCGGATGAGCAAAATGTTGTGGTCATCATCGAAGAAACAGAAGATTTCAGGGAAGTTGCTCGAAGAAACTTGAAAAATAGTGATAGGAGATTCACATATGATACTCAGCCACCTGTCGGACTCGCTTCATCGATTGAGGACGTACCACAAGTTTTTCGGGCATGTATCGAAGACTATGACAGGCTCGCTCAGGACTACCTGGAAGAAGCAGGTAACAATGATCTTCTACGAAAACAAAATGCGAATCTCTTAGAAGAAAATGGACGTTTGCTCTACAAAGAAATGACTATGGATTTACGTAAGAATCCAAGGAAATGGAGGGCAAAGACATGACTGTTAGTCGTGATATGAGCGAGATGGAAATACGTGTGTTAAACATGATCATGAATTGCGCTACTTTCGATTTGCCCATTCAAGCGAGTGAAATCCGCTTAGAAACTGGACTGTCGAAGCGTAAGCTGGAAGAGATTATCGAAAGCTTGCGTGTGAATTTTAGGCATCCTATCGTAGCTAAGAAGATGAAGCCAAACGGATACTACTTGCCACGAAGTGAGGAGGAGCGACAAGCTGGGCTTGCGCCTTATCGCAGACAAATTTTGACCGAGCAAAAGAACCTTGCTGCAGTGATGAATGTCGATCTAGAAAAATATTGGGGGAATAGCGCATGAGTGATAATTTTAGAATATTACCTCATGATTTAGTAGCTGAACAGTCGGTTCTTGGGGCAGTATTTATCGCACCTGACACCATCATTTCACTGGCAGATGAATTGACTCCTGATGATTTCTATAAGCCTGCTAACAAGATTGTATTTAAGACCATGTTGTCATTGCTAGAAAAAGGTGAGCCAATCGATGCTACGACTATGGTGTCTGCTCTTACTAATCAGGGAGATATTTCAAAAATCGGGGGCATAAACTACGTTGTCGAGTTGGTAAATTCAACACCAACTTCAAAAAACGTGGAGCACTACGCTAAACTCGTAAAAGAAAAAGCAACGCTCCGAAAAGTAATCGCTGACCTGTCTGATTCGCTCTCTAGCGCTTATCAAGGTGATGTATCTATCAGTGATATCATTACTAAAACTGAAAAATCTTTACTAGATATCAGTAATCAAAATACAGGCACAGGATTTCGTAATGTGGCTGATATCCTAGATACACATATGCAGATAGTCGAGACTCGCTTGCAGACAGATGGATTCGTGACTGGTCTCTCTACTGGCTTTATCGGATTAGATAAGATAACAACAGGCCTTCATGAAGGGAATCTTATCATCCTTGCCGCTCGTCCAGCTATGGGTAAGACGGCATTGGCTCTTAATATCGCTAAGCATGTGGCTACGATGGAAAGAAAACCTGCCGTCATCTTCTCACTTGAAATGGGAGCAGAAGAACTGATCGAGCGTATGGTGGCATCAGAGGGCATGGTTCCAGCTTATCATCTAAAGACTGGGAACTTGAGCCCTGATGAATGGAGAAGACTTGTACAAGCACAAAATAATCTCTATGATGCGCCTATTTTCGTAGATGATACGGCTGGTATTCGGATTTCAGATATACGGTCAAAAGCTAGGAAATTGTCTCAAGAAATGGGTGGCCTAGGCACTATCGTCATAGACTACTTACAGTTGATTACTGGGCCCAAGGGGGAGAATCGTCAGCAGATTGTTTCAGAAATTTCAAGGGAATTGAAGATACTAGCTAAGGATTTGAAAGTACCTGTCATAGCCCTATCGCAGTTAAGTCGTACAGTTGAGCAGAGACAGGATAAGCGTCCGATGCTAGCAGATTTGAGAGAGTCAGGCTCGATCGAGCAAGATGCTGATATTGTAGCATTCTTGTATCGTGATGCTTACTACCAGAAGGAACAGGCAGATAGTCAAGAAGCAAACAACGTGACTGAGTTGATCATGGAAAAGAATCGGCATGGCAGTTTAGGGACGGTGAAGTTGTATTTTCACAAAGAGTACACAAAATTTTCAAGTGTGGAGGGGTAGAGGATGGCTGAGACTTATTTTAAAAATGAAGTTGAAAAGTTTCAATATTTTCAATTGCCTAAATGGCTCTTTAAGGAGCCTTATAAAAAGTTATCAAACAACGCTAAAATAATGTACGCCTTGCTTTATAATCGTTTGGACTTGTCTTTGGAGTCCAAGTGGCATGATCGAAATGGTCAAGTATTTATGTATTTTACAACGGCTGAATTTTGCGAAGAGTTGGGTTGTTCGGAGAAAACGGTAACCAAGATTAAAAAGGAACTTGTTACATCAGGTTTGTTGAGGGAAGAACGTCAGGGCTTGACTAAGCCAAATCGACTTTACATCCTTGGTCCAAAAATTATCAAGCGTGAACCTCCAGAACCGAAAAAAATACCGTCCAGAACCGTAGAAAATACCGCTCTGGATACGCAAGAAGTACAAACAATAAAGACTGATATTAGAAAGACTGATATAGATAATAATAAATTGTCGATTTGTAAAGAAGTTATTTCTTATCTCAATTTGAAAGCTAAGAAAAATTTCAAGGTAAATACTGCTAGTCATCAAAAATTTATCAAAGCAAGGTTAAAAGAGGGATATGTCCTTGAAGATTTTAAAAAGGTTGTGGATATCATGGTTGCTAAATGGAAAGGTACAGAATATGAACAGTATCTGCAACCACAAACGCTTTTCGGCAATAAGATGGACAATTATCTGAATCAGCCTATGCCAAAACGCTCTACAATCTTGACTAGTACGGTTGACGAAAGGCTAGGATTTTAGATGAAACAGTTTAAACAATTCAAAACTAGAACGGTTCTTGATGATGTCTGTGAAATCCATGGATGCCATCTTTGGTCTGTTAAAATCCCTGTTAAGGGCAAGGTTGAGGAAATTAGTCAATGTCCTGAATGCGAGAAAGAGAATATCCGACGCTTTGAAAAACAGCTGAATATGGAATCTGAAGTTAAAAGCAAGCTATCAGATACTTACGAGGTCTTTGCTCGCGATAGTATTGTTTCAAGTAAGCTGGCCAGCAAGTCATTACATGATTATGAAATTCGAGTTGACATTGATGAAAATGCGGTGAATTTTGTGAAACGGTTGGAACGTAGCTATGCTAAAGGTGAGGCTGGGAATGCTATCATCACTGGTCCGTCTGGTGTTGGTAAGAGTCATCTGACCTATGGCTTTGCTCGGTTTCTCAATGAGCAATTTAAGTCTTATGATGAACCGAAAAGCGTGCTTTTTGTGTCGGTTGTGACCTTGTTTGACAAAATCCGTGAAAGCTTTGAGTTTGACAATGGATTTTCAGAAGCGAAGATGGTCAAGCTACTGTCTGAGGTTGATTTCCTTTTCTTAGATGACCTCGGGAAAGAGAGTCGCAAGGCTGACACGAAGCGAAATGAATGGGCGCATCAGATATTGTTCAAGATCCTGGATAATCGGACCAATACGATTATCAACACGAATCTGTCTAGTGAAGAAATTAAAGAGCTTTACTCGGATGATTTTGGGAACGGTGCTTTATCTAGTCGAATTTTTGAAGGAGCAACTGGCAGGTGCTTTGTGTATCCAGTTGGGATGAAGGATAGGAGGTATTGATGTTGAATCTTTACTTCGTCTAAAATGGGCACTGCAAGTTTTTCCTTGGGACGTTTGACAATGTCGATGATCTTATTGAGCGTATGAAAGACCATCAGTGGTCTTTCTCAGGCATTACCAGACCAAAATTCAAGAAACACATCGAAAAAGACGATGTGAGGTTTGATTATGGTGCGATAGATTGCTATTACTTAGCGACTAAATCAACGTGCCGCGAACCACGTTAAAAGCGAGCTAGAATATGCGTCAGACTTGGACGAATGGCGTATAAAGAATTTGCTAGCTCTTGTGTCTTTGAGCCATGAGGTGCAAGAGCTGGATTTTTAAAACAAGTGGGAGTTTGAGAATGAAGCTTGAAGACTTAAACAAAGCTAGAGATATCAATCAATTAATTAAAGAGTACAAATATTTCTTAGAAATTAAACGCAAGTGCTGGGGTGAACTTAAAATTACAAGGCTAGAGACTAATTATATCCTTCGTACGGCTTATGGATTTCTTTCAAAAGAAATCAAAGCAGATGAGATATTGTCTGGTCTAATCACAGAAACCATCCAGAATCGAATCGAGATGCTAAAGCAAGAACTTGTTGAATTAGGAGTAGAAATGGAGGACTTGGAAGATGAATAAGCAGGAATTGATTGAACGGATAGAATGCTTAAAAAATATTTTTGGCAACAAAGCAGAATATATTGAGATAGACGCGGCAATAGAACTTGTTTCTAAACTAGACGAACCGCAACCAGTCAAAGTCCCGCAAATTGTGGCGGATTGGTATGAAGACGTTGTAGATGAGTTCTATATTGTTTTAGAACGACTTGTACTCAATTATCGAAACAATACTAATATGCCTATTTGTAAATGGTTTCTTGAAACTGAGGATGCTTTAAAAATTCTAATTAACATGCACCAGTTCGGCTATGAGGTCGAGAAAGAGAAGCGGTATTTGGTGAAAGTGAAAGGTATTGTAAACGCATTGAGCTTTTTGAGTTATCACAAAAATGCTGATATATGGACGGTCACGGATAAAAATAATTCAGACGGACACAGAGCACACCACACCCGCAAAGAACTAGAAGAAGCTAACTTCGGCTGGGTGTTCGATTGTCCGGGCATTGAAGTTGAGGAGGTGGAAGAATGAGTACATTTGAAATTTTCTTGTCTAACAACGACCTTGAACACATTGCAAATGGGTATGATGTAAAAATAAAAATCAACGATAAAAGATTTTTGAAAGCAGATGAAATCATTTTGAAGCCTGCTGTGAGAAATGACCTCATGAATCCATTGTTAAATTATAGACATAAGTTAATTGATACTGAGGTACAAAATATTGCTAATAATTTTAGAGGAGGTGCAAGATGATACCAAAATTTAGGGCGTGGTATGTGTTAGCAGAAGAAATGATTGATGAAATACTGATGATTTCATTTGTTAGAAAGGAAATCATAGGGAAATTTAGAGATGGTTCTACATCTGTTCCGTTAAAATTTGAAGATAAGCGAAATGGAGAAGATGTTATCCTCATGCAATCAACAGGCCTCAAAGACAAGAATGGGAAAGAGGTCTTTGTCGGAGATATTATAAAATGTACTAGAGGATGTCACCATGAAGTATATTTAGAAAAAGAATATGGTGGCACATTCATAGGCGGAATGCCTGCTATATATTTAAAAGGATTGAACGAAGGATATGCGTGGACGGAACACGAGGAAATCATCGGCAACATCTACGAAAATCCGGAGATTTTGGAGGAAAAAGAATGAAACCAGAAAAAATTGACAATGTAAATAAACCAAGCCACTACCAAGGCTCAAAAGGTCTTGAAGGTATTGAAGTGATTGACAACTTTATTGGCAATCTACCAGGTAAAGCAGCGTGGTGCTGGGGTAACGCTATCAAGTATCTACTACGCTTCCAGAAGAAAAACGGTCTTGAGGAGATGGAACATGAGAATCAAAACATCAAATGACTCTATCATCAACGTTGATAGCGTGAAGCATAGCATCACAATCGAAGGAGTTGAGTTTGGCTCAGATTGTCGTGCTTTGGTATCTAAGAATAAAGACGGAACAGGGACAATCACTCTGATATTTGAAGGGAAAATTATTTGACTAGAAGAATTTAACAAAATAGTTACTTAGGAAGGAGGTTCATAGCATGGAACTGAGATTGAAAGAACTTAGAGATGATCTAGGTCTCTCTGTCAACGAAGGTAAATTGATTAAGTGGAAAGAGAGGAGGAGAGTAGTATGAACGGTTATGAATTTATGTCACAGCATCCATGGTTAACAGGATTTGTTGCTGTTATCATTGGTATCACAGTTATCAGCACTGTCGAAGCTATCACTAAAATTTGGAGAAAACCAGATGAACAAAAGAATCAAGAAGAAGAAAGCTAAGCAAGCTCTACTGCGTGAGCAAGAGAGACTAGCTCAAGAGCTGGCTCAGTTAAGTCCTGAAGAACTTGAAGATCTTGTGAGAACCATCAGGGAAGGATTCAAGAATATAGCTAGAACACTTGCTTCTTTTTTCGATGATCTAGCAACGTTTTTTAAAAGTTTTGATGAGACTTGAAAAATAAAAATATATAGAAATGAGGTGAGAGATGCCTTTTTTCCCAGAAATCAACGAAGCAAAAACGAAAGAAAATGCCAAGAAAATTTTGAAAGGTTATCCTCGCTGGCGTCGTGTGGCAAATGACACAGATGGTCAGAGAGTGACCACGACGTATTCTTTCATGCCTCGAAATCCTGGAAGTGACACGACCAGTCAGGTTGAAAAGCTGGCTATCAGAAAGGTTGATGCAGAGATGGAGCTGGATGCGATTGAGCAGGCAGTCAGCGGATTACATGATCCACTCTATCGTAGAATACTTTTTGAAAAGTATCTTCAGTGGAGTTGCAAGAAGGATGAAACAATCGCAACGGACCTATCTCTTTCAGAAAGTTCATATTACGACATCTTGGATAAGTCTTTGATGGCATTTGCAGAACTTTATCGCAATGGAGAACAGATTGAGATTTTGGAGTAAACTTGGAGTTTTTTTGGAGTAAATTCGGAGTAAGTCCGGAGTGAGTGTATGATTTTATGTGCTAAAATTATATTATGAAATACTTGTAAAGGCAGGCACACCCTGTCTTTTTCTTTGAGTTTGGAGGTGATATCATGAAAAAAGTAGAACCTATTCGTGATCTAGACGATATCGAACGAATCAAAGATTACTTGAAAAACAAAAGTGACAGAAACTATGTTTTGTTTATGTTTGGAATCTACTCTGGTCTAAGAGTGAGCGACATAGTACCTCTTCAAGTTAAGCAAGTGATTGCAGACAGGATTGAACTAAGAGAGAAGAAGACTGGGAAGATAAGGTATTTTCCAATCAGTCCCCCTTTAAGAAAAGAAATAAATAGATACATAAAAGATAATCAATTAGCAGAGTACGATTATCTATTCCCAAGTAAAAAGAAAAAACGGACAGATGGTGTTCGTATCACTCATATCGGAAGAGTAGCAGTATATCAAATACTACAGGATGCAGCTAAGTATGTCGGATTGAACCACATAGGTACTCATTCAATGAGGAAGACTTTTGGTTATCATCACTATAAAAAGAATGGTAATGTAGCTATTCTGCAAAAGATTTTTAACCACTCTACACCAGATATCACGCTCGGTTATATCGGTTATAGTCAGGACGAATTGGATGAAAGTATACTATCATTTGACTACTAAATGACCCATCTATTTTACATAATGAGAAAATGTAAATTAGTTTTTAGAAAAACACAGTGAAAGCCTTGATACTATTGACTTTAAAGTTGTTTAATTTTATTTAACAGAATATAAGATATGTTAAATATACGAGGGTGTCAGAGACTAGAAAAATTCCCCCTACATCATAAAATTTTAGCCCCTACCTACTAAAAAGAAAGGCCCCTCCTTAGATGAATACCCCCAAGGACAGACCGGACCGGAGCGGTCCTCACAGAGTTGCTTTTGAAAAGAATAAAAATATTATTCTCAAAACAAAAAATACTTGTGGGATTTGTGGACTCCCCGTTGATAAATCATTGAAGTACCCACATCCTCTATCTCCGGTCATTGACCATGTTATTCCAATCAATCGCAATGGTCATCCGTCAGATATTCGTAACTTACAGCTTGCTCACTGGCAATGCAACAGACAAAAGTCTGACAAGCTTTACGCTGATGATAGATCAGCCAATGCCACTGTTGTAGGTAACAGGAACTTGCCGCAGTCCAGAGACTGGACTAGGTATAGAGCTTGAAGTCTTAATGAAAGAATTAAAATTTTTTTGTAAAAAAGAAAATAAAAAAAATATTTAAAACTCGAAAAAATAACAGATATGTGTGAAGTAGATCCTAGCTGAGTATAGGGGGGGTATCCCCCTCCCACTAGGCGATCGCGAGCTTCACGCCGTCACTGTACATTTTTTTTCGCGCCAAATCATCACAAAGAAAGGAGAACGGTTTGGAATTAAGAGGGATTGAGTATCTTAGGAGGAAGTTAAACCTCTATCAGAGTAGAGTTAATCTGAGGTACAAGTATTATGCGATGCAACACTATGAAGCGCCGAAAGGAATCACAATTCCTGCACATATCAGGGTAAAGTATCAAGCTGTCCTTGGTTGGGCTGCAAAGGGAGTTGATAGTCTTGCAGATCGTTTGATTTTCAGGGCATTTGCTAATGATGATTTTAATGTTACAGAAATTTTTGATCGTAATAATCCTGATATCTTCTTTGATAGTGCTATTTTAGCTGCGCTGATTGGTTCGTGTAGTTTCGTCTACATTTCGAAGGGTGAAGATGATGAGGTGAGATTACAAGTCATTGAATCAAGCAATGCGACGGGTGTTATTGATCCTATTACTGGATTGCTTTTGGAAGGTTATGCGGTGTTGGCTCGTGATGATTACAATCGTCCAACTCTCGAAGCTTACTTTGAGCCAAATGCTACTCACTTCATTCCGAAAGGCGGGGGGCCTTACTCGGTTGCGAATGAGACGGGTATTCCTTTGCTGGTTCCGGTCATTCATCGTCCTGATGCGGTTCGTCCTTTTGGTCGATCTCGAATTACCAGAGCTGGGATGTATTATCAGAAATACGCTAAGCGAACTTTAGAGCGAGCTGATATTACAGCAGAGTTCTATTCGTGGCCACAGAAATACATTCTTGGACTTGATCCTGATGCGGAACCTATGGAGAAATGGAAAGCTACTGTATCAAGCTTGCTGACGATTTCTTCTAGTGACAAAGGAGAGAAACCAAGCGTTGGGCAATTTACCACTGCTAGCATGTCACCTTTTACAGAACAGCTAAGAACAGCTGCTGCTGGATTTGCTGGGGAGATGGGCTTGACCTTGGATGACCTTGGTTTTGTTTCGGACAACCCTTCGTCAGTAGAAGCTATCAAGGCTAGTCATGAGAACTTGCGCCTGGCTGGTCGCAAGGCTCAGAGGTCGCTTGGAGCAGGTTTACTTAATGTGGCCTATGTTGCAGCATGTTTGCGTGATGAGTTTCGTTATGAAAGAAGCCAATTTGTAAGAACAACAGTTAAGTGGGAGCCATTGTTTGAAGCGGACGCTAATACAATGACTATGATTGGTGATGGTGTTGTTAAACTAAACCAAGCATTACCTGGTTACATCAACGCAGAAACCATTCGAGACCTTACTGGTATCGCTGGAGATATGTCAGCTAAACCGGTGGTAAGCGAGGGTGGTTCAAATGGAGAATGATGTTTTACCTGGTATCTTGCAAGAGGTTCAGGAGAGGTTTGAGAGAGATTTCGGTAAGAGTGAGATTGTCAGAAATGCTTTTGCTACATTGAAGGAAAAAAAAGCCAATTACAAAACAGCAAATGAGTTTGCGATTGAAATTGGTGAAATTCTTTCTAAAGCTCTAAGAGCTTCTATAAGTGCCGATAAACTACCAGACGGTAAAATGTATTACAATATCGCTCAGCGCTTGCTGACGGACGTGCTAGGACGAAATCACGAGCTTGTGAGTGGTTATGCTAGTGATGTTCAGAAGAATTTGAATGATGAAGCAAAAATCGGTCTCAAAGTGCGAGTCCCTGAATTGAATCAGGATCGGATCGCTGGGATTGTTAATCGCTTTTCGTCTGAAGATAATTTTGAGGATGTCAGTTGGTTGCTCGGTGAACCTATTGTGAACTTCACCCAGTCCATTATTGATGATAGTATCCAGAAGAATGCGGAGTTTCATGCTAAAACAGGAATGACTCCAACAATTAGTAGGCACTCTACTGGACGTTGTTGCAAATGGTGTGATAGCTTGGTAGGAAATTATATATACGGTGAAGAACCAAATAATTTCTACAGAAGGCATCAGCATTGTACTTGTGTAATTGACTATCATCCTAAAAATGGTAAGGTTCAAAATTCTTGGACTAAAAAATTCAGCAAGGATAGTTCAAATGAGTTAGAAATTCGTAAGAAAATGAATATTGATGTGCGTGATAATAATCGCAAAGCAGATATTCAGGAGTATAAGAAAATAGTTGATGTTTTAGGAGTTCAAAACGCTCCTATTTCACTAGCAAAATTTCAGGATTTGAAGTATAATGGAAGTGAAGAATATGAGCAACTAAAAGATAAAGTATTTATTTATCAGAAAATCCAAACTGGAGAATGGGGTAAAAAAATAAACCCTGATAAGCAGTTGCCACATATGGAATCAACACAAAAATCAGGGAAATCTTATATCTATGATTCAGTCGATGTTCAAGAATTGTTTAATAAACATTATGGAACTGGACGGATTGAGCTTGATAGACATGGAAGAAGAACGAACAAAGAGATAATAGAATTAGGCTACCCAATCGGAATCAATGGTTCAGATGGCTCAGAAGTGACATCTATTAAAATCCATCATTCTGAAAAGAGAACTCACATTGTACCCAAGAAAGGAGATCAGTAATGAATTTAGAACAATATTTAGGAAAAGATATTAGAGTTACTTTTGTTGATGGTCAAATTCTTGAAGGTCATTGTAATACTTTTACTGGAAAACAAGATACGGAAGATGAACTTTATGATGAAATTACGATAAGAACAGATAAGCATCCATATGTTGGATTCAATGAATCTGAAATCAGGTCAATAGAATTAATGTAGCACTCGTAAGGGTGCTTTTCTTTTTGAAAACTTGAAAGGAGGTTCCGTGTGAGATATTTATAATTCTATTGCTATAAACTGCTATAAATCACTATAAACCGTTTGGATTTCCATACGGTTTTCTTTATGTTCAGAAAGGAATAAAAAATGTTAAAAAAAGCAAAACAATTGGCATCGCAAGAATTTTCACGCTTGGCAGGTTGTGAAATCAAAGAAGAAGACTGCTTTGTGGTTTGGTTTAGCAAAACTTTGCAAAATTGGAAGGCTCTTGTCAGTACTAATCAAATTAAATCTGGTGAAAAATGTGGCGATTATGCGGAAATCACGCATAATGGCGACAAGAAAGAGACTTATGTGGATGTCTATACTAAAGTTTCAAACCGAGTTATTAAAGATTAGGAGGTGATCTGATATCTCCCAGCGATAGGGTTATCATGCGATGACGATTGAAAGGAAATTAGAATGGCGAGGAAGAAACTTGGCAATCAGAATCCTACTCAATCGGTGATTTTAAAATACGTCAAGAAAAATTCAAAAGCTAAAGAAGCGATTGAACTTTACGAGCGGACAGGCCTTTCTTGTTATGCTTGGCAGAAGAATCTCTTGCTGTCTATGATGGCCATTGACAAGAACGGTCTTTGGGTGCATCAGAAGTTTGGTTACTCTATTCCTCGTCGTAATGGTAAATCTGAAATCCTATATATCGGTGAAATTTGGGGGCTACATGAAGGATTAAATATCCTACATACTGCCCACAGAATTTCAACCTCTCATGCCTCTTTTGAAAAGGTCAAGCGATACCTTGAAAAGATGGGGTATGTTGATGGTGAGGATTTCAATTCGATTCGAGCGAAGGGGCAGGAGCGTATCGAACTTTATTCAACAGGTGGTGTTATTCAATTCCGTACCAGAACATCAAATGGCGGTCTTGGTGAAGGGTTTGACATGCTGATCATTGACGAGGCTCAAGAGTACACAACCGAGCAAGAATCTGCTTTGAAATATACGGTTACGGACAGTGAAAATCCTATCACAATCATGTGTGGAACACCTCCAACACCAGTTTCAAGCGGTACGGTCTTTACTAAGTATCGTGAGACTTGTCTTTTCGGGAAAGGGAAGTATTCTGGATGGGCTGAGTGGTCAGTTTCTGACGAAAAGGAAATTGACGATGTAGAAGCTTGGTATAATTCCAATCCATCCATGGGCTACCACTTAAATGAGCGTAAGATTGAAGCAGAGCTTGGTGAGGATAAGCTAGACCATAATATTCAACGTTTGGGATTTTGGCCAACCTACAACCAGAAATCTGCTATTTCTGAGACGGAGTGGAATGAGCTCAAGGTGGATGATGTACCAGAATTGTCTGGCAAGCTGTCTGTTGGTATCAAGTATGGCCAAGATGGAACGAACGTGGCTTTGAGTATTGCTGCACGTACCAAGGATGGCCGTTTCTTTGTGGAAACAGTCGATTGTCAATCCGTTCGTAATGGGAATGAGTGGATGGTTGCTTTCTTGCGTCAATCCGACGTGGCTCAAATTGTCATCGATGGCGCAAGTGGGCAAAAGATCCTGGACGAAGAGTTGAAGGACTATAGAATCAAGAACGTGATTCTGCCGACGGTGAAGGAAATCATCGTGGCCAACGCTCTTTGGGAACAGGGCATCTACCAGAAAACCATCTGTCACGCTGGCCAGCCATCGCTATCAAAAGTAGCCACTAACTGTGATAAGCGGAATATTGGCTCAAATGGTGGCTTTGGCTATCGATCGCACTTTGACGACATGGATATTTCTTTGATGGATAGCGCTTTGCTTGCGCACTGGGCTTGTGCTACAACCAAGCCTAAGAAAAAGCAAAAAATCAGTTATTAAAATAAGCGGTCATATGACTGCTTTTTTTGATGCCAAAAATTACCGAACTGCCGGGAAAGCAGGAGAAAGGAGACATGAGAATGTCAGAATTTAAACCAATCACTACACAAGAAGAATTTGATGCTGCTATTAAGGAGCGTTTATCTCGTGAGAGAGCGAAATATAGCGACTATGACCAGCTCAAGAATCGTGTTGAAGAGTTGGAAAAAGAAAATGTTGGCTTGAAGTCAACCATTGAAGCTAATAATCAAAGTAAAGCAGATGCTGATAAGCAACTTGAAGACATGCAGAAGCAAATCGCTGGTTATGAGACGGCTAGTCTGCGAACTCGTGTGGCTTTGCAACATGGATTGCCTTACGACCTTGCAGATCGTTTGCAGGGAACTGATGAAGAAAGCTTCAAAGCTGATGCAGAGCGCTTGGCATCTTTCGTAAAACCTACTGAACATGTCGCACCAATGCGAAATCTAGAGCCCACTCTAGAAAAGAATGAAAATACATCTTATAAAAACCTAGTACAAGGTTTAGTTTTTGAAGAATAAAGGAGTAATAATATATGACAGATCAACTATCAAGAGGAACATTATTTGACCCAATGCTTGTGACAGACCTCATCAACAAGGTTAAGGGTCACAGTTCATTGGCTAAATTGTCTAATCAGAAAGCTATCCCATTTAATGGATTACGAGAATTCACATTTTCATTAGATTCTGATGTGGATATCGTAGCAGAAAATGGGAAGAAAACGCATGGTGGTGCAAGCTTAGAACCTGTAACTATTGTTCCTATCAAAATCGAATATGGCGCTCGTGTATCTGATGAATTTATTTATGCATCAGAAGAAGCTAAAATCGATATTTTGAAGTCATTCAACGAAGGTTTTGCTAATAAAGTAGCTCGTGGTATTGATATCATGGCTTTCCATGGCGTAAATCCACGTACTAAACAAGAATCCGCTGTTATTGGGGATAACTGTTTTGATAAGGCGGTCACTCAGACAGTGAACTTTACAACAAGCAATCCAGATGCTAATGTCGAAGATGCGGTTAAAATGATTCAAGGGGCCGATAATATTGTTAGCGGTATGGCTATTGATACTACATTTTCAAGTGCACTTGCTGACATGAAGAATTCAGCTAATGAACGCCTTTTCCCAGAATTGGCATGGGGAGCAAATCCAGGTGCGATTAATGGTCTACCTGTGGATGTGAACACAACTGTTGGTCTTAATGTTGGAACTAACAAGGATGTTGCTATTATTGGTGACTTTGCTAACATGGTGCAATGGGGATATGCTAAGCAAATTCCACTCGAAGTTATTCGATATGGTGATCCAGACAATTCTGGGAAAGATTTGAAAGGTTATAATCAAGTCTATATTCGTGCAGAAATCTATCTCGGATGGGGAATTTTGGATAAAAACAGTTTTGCTCGTATTGTGAAAGCGGGGTAGTGTATGGAATACATTAATGTAAAAACAGGTACTACTATCGTTACTGAAAATGCAATTAGTGGAGGTGATTGGGTTCCGATTGAAGAATACAAGCCTTTGGACTCATTGACTAACGCAGCGTTGAAAGAAATCCTTGATGAAAAAGGGGTTGCTTATGATAACCGTGCCACAAAACCAGAACTCATTTCACTGATTGAACAAGCTGATACTGAATCTCAGTAGCCACTTGACTGGAGGTAGAAATGGAAAACTTTGCAACAGTAGACGATTTGAAAAAATTGTGGCGAGCGTTGAAATTCGATGAGGAAAAACGAGCTGAAGCACTGTTGAAAGTTGTTTCTCATTCTCTTCGTGTCGAAGCTAAAAAAGTTGGCAAAGATTTAGATGGGTTGGTGGCTACTGACCCATCTTTTGCCATGGTCGTTAAGTCCGTCACGGTTGATGTGGTAGCTCGCACGTTGATGACCTCAACTGATCAGGAACCAATGACTCAGGTGGCTGAGTCCGCTTTAGGTTATTCCTTCAGTGGTTCTTATCTAGTTCCTGGCGGTGGTCTCTTTATCAAGGATTCAGAATTGAAACGTCTGGGCCTCAAAAAGCAAAGATATGGGGTGATTGATATCTATGGGACGGATTAAAGGAATTACTGTAACTTTGACTGGGAAAACCAAGACTGGTCGGGATGACTTTGGGCATCCTATCTATGAGAATACTGAAATTCAAGTAGAGAATGTCCTGGTTGTTCCATCTTCGACAGAAGATGTCACCAATCAGCTCAATTTGACTGGGAAAAAGGCAGCTTATACGCTGGGCATTCCGAAAGGCGATCAGAACGAGTGGAAAGACCGTGAGGTTCGTTTCTTTGGGCGAAAATGGCGCACAATTGGCATTCCTTTGGAAGGCATTGAAGCCATGATGCCTTTGGACTGGAACAAGAAAGTGATGGTCGAAGCTTATGAGTAATACAAAAGTCAAGCTTATCGGTGCGGGTGTAGGAGCTCTTTTGAAATCCAAAGAGATTCAGGACATCTTGAACAAAGAAGCAACGGTCATTAAAAAAAGATGTGGTCCTGGTTATGAACAAGATAGTCACGTTGGTAAGACAAGGGCCAATGCTATGATTTATCCAGCTACGCGAAAAGCGAAAAGGGATAATTTGAAAAATAACACTTTGTTGAAGGCGGTGCATTAGGTGATTGAAATTATTATCAATAAATATCTTGACGGTCATTTAGATGTACCGTCATTTTTTGAGCATGAAGCTGAAGCTCCCGATAGCTTTGTCATCATTCAAAAGACAGGTGGGAAGGAGCGTAATCACTCTAGTAGTGCGACTTTTGCTTTTCAAAGCTATGGTCCTACTATGCAGAAGGCTGCCGAGCTCAATGTGAAAGTAAAAAGTGCTGTGAAGGGATTGATTGAATTAGATTCAATCTGTGGTGTCCACCTGAACAGTGATTACAATTTTACGGACACTGAAACAAAACAATATCGATATCAAGCCGTATTTGATATTAATTATTTTTAAAAAGGAGAAATTAAATGGCAACAGAAGCAAATGTAACGACTGCAAAACCTAAAATTGGTGGTGCGGTTTTTTCCGCTCCAATAGGGACTCCATTACCTACAGATGCAACAACAAAACTAGATGTTGCTTTTAAATCACTGGGGTATATTTCAGAAGACGGTATGACTAATAGCAACTCTCCAGAATCTGAAAATATCAAAGCTTGGGGTGGTGTCGTTGTTAGTTCCGTTCAAAAGGAGAAGGTGGATACGTTCAAATATATGCTGATTGAGGCGTTGAATGTGGATGTTTTGAAGGAAGTTTATGGTTCAGATAATGTATCTGGGGATTTGTCAACAGGGATTAAGATTAAGGCAAATTCAAAAGAATTGCCACATCATTGCCTTGTAATCGAAACAGTCCTAAAGGGTGGTGTACTTAAACGTATTGTTATTCCTTCAGGAAAAGTAACTGCCATCGATGAAATCACTTATAACGATGGAAGTGTTCTTGGCTACGGTACAACAGTAACTGCTTTCCCTAACGTTGCTAATGACACACACTATGAATACATCAAAGGAGCTTAACTATGTCAAAACAAAATCGTAAAAAGAAGAATAAAGGAGCTGCGCCACAGATTAAAACAATCCGTGGAGTAACTTCGACTGGATTTGCTTTTGAAATCACAAAAGAGCGCTTGGAAAACTATGAGTTGCTTGAAGCTATCGCTGAAATAGATACAAATCCGGCAGTTTTACCCCAAGTGGTGAAACTTATGCTCGGTGAGAAATCCGAGGATTTGAAAAATCATGTGCGAACTGCAGATGGAATTGTTCCCTTGGACAAAATGGGAGCAGAAATTAGTGAGATCTTCTCAAGTCAGAATCAGTTAAAAAAATAGCGCTCCTTGCTAGAATGATTCAAACAGATGAAGATGCTCTTATTTGTGATTTAGCTGAGACATATGGGATTTTTGATTACAGACAGTTACCTGCTGACCAGGTGGCTGTCTTTGCTTTTGGTTTGAGAGATGATTCACGGATCAAACTAGCAATGACCAATAGCAAAGTTCCTTTTGAAACCTTTTTGCTTGCAGGCGTGCTTGATAGGCTTTCTGCTCTTGTGTGGTTTAAAACAATAGACGGTCAGAAAGGAATCAACAAACCATTAATGGTTGCAGAGGAGCTTACAGGTAAAACTAAAGCTAAAGAAAGTAAGGAGATGATCTTTGATTCTGGTGAGGACTTTGAAGAATATCGTCAGCAAATTTTAGAAAAAATAGGAGGTGAGGATTAGTGGCGACAGAAATAGCACAGGCTTATGTGCAATTGATACCATCAGCCAGAGGTATTACTGGTAAAATCCAATCACTCCTAAATCCTGAAGCTAGCGCAGCAGGACAAAGTGCTGGGCAGTCATTGGGTTCTAGTCTTGTTAGCGTTATGACGAAAGTTATTGCAGCAGCAGGGATTGGAAAAGCCTTTTCAGCCGCTATCAGTGAAGGTGCAGCGCTTCAGCAATCTCTCGGAGGGATCGAAACTCTTTTCAAAGGTTCTGCTGACAAGGTCAAGGGATATGCTAATGAAGCCTACAAGACAACAGGCTTGTCAGCTAATGCCTACATGGAGAACGTGACAGGCTTCTCAGCTAGTCTCTTGCAATCTTTGGGCGGTGACACGAACAAAGCTGCTGAAACAGCCAACATGGCCATGATTGATATGTCAGATAATGCTAATAAGATGGGAACATCGATGGAGAGCATTCAGATGGCTTATCAAGGGTTTGCAAAGCAGAACTACACTATGCTGGACAACCTGAAGCTTGGTTACGGTGGTACAAAGCAAGAAATGGAGCGTCTTTTGAATGACGCTCAGAAGTTGACGGGTGTTAAGTACGACATTAACAACCTTTCAGATGTTTATAATGCTATCCATGCTATCCAGGAGAATCTGGATATTACTGGGACAACAGCTAAAGAGGCTGCATCTACTTTTAGCGGATCGTTTGAATCTATGAAAGCAGCTGCTCAGAACGTCCTTGGAAAGCTAGCGTTGGGGGAGAATATCCTGCCTTCTCTGCATGCTTTGCTTAAAACAACCTCTACCTTTCTCTTTGATAATTTTTTACCGATGGTTGGAAATATTTTTTCTGGCCTTGGATTGGTTTTGACTGAAGGGATTAGTCAGATTGCTTCTCAGCTTTTTGGGGATGCTTTTGGAAGTGCAGTTTTTGATCAACTGGCTCGTGTAACAGGGATCTTCGAGACCTTTTTTGACATGATCTTTGGGTCATTAAGTAAGCAAGATAACATTGATATTCTGAATACAATTGGTTTTAGTGAGGAAGCTGCAACGCAAATTGTCAATATTGCAGATAATATACGAGTTACTTTTGAGAATATTGGTTCTGCAATTGGTGATGTAATAGGGATTGTCAGCGATTTTGTTGGAGATCTTTTAGGAATTAAAGATGGTGAGCAAGGAGTGAACTTGCTAGGCATTGCATTTGAGGTATTGACTGGAATCCTGAAAGAAGCTTCAGGAATTCTAAAAGAAGTTACTAAATTTTTTAAAGAGAATCAGTTAGCAGCAGATTTACTTAAGTCAGCTGTAGTTGCTTTAGGAATTGGTTTACCTGTTGTTAAGTTTACCAAATTTGTACAAGGTTTAGGTGGCTTACCTGGAATATTAACAATTGCTAAGACGGCTATTTCAGGATTTGCCACATCAGCGATGGCTGCTATTTCTTCAATTCCACTTATAGGATGGATTGCTGCAGCAGGTGCAGCTTTAACCTGGTTCTTTACCCAAACAGAAACTGGTCAGCAAATTTGGTCATCTTTTGTGGATTGGATCAAGCAGGCTTGGCAGGGGATTGCTGATTTCTTTGTCGGTCTTTGGTCTGGTATTTCTGAGGGTGCTAGCACTTTGTGGGATGGAGTTGTCACAACATGGAATGCTTACATTGAGTCTTTGAAGGCGATGTGGAATTCGGTTGTAACATTCTTTTCTGACTTGTGGGTAAGTATTCAAGAGGCTGCATCTGTGGCATGGACAGCTATCACAATGGTAGTGATGGCTATTGTTCAACCGTTCATAGATGGATTTATGAATATTTGGAACAATATATCAGATGGTCTTACTCAAATTTGGGAAGGGATTAAGATGATTTTTCAAGGTGCTTGGGAGTTCATCAAATCCATTTTCTTGGGCGCTATTCTGATCATCATCGACCTTGTGACAGGGAACTTTAACCAGCTAGGAGCTGATCTTTCTTTAATTTGGGAAGGTATTCAAAACGGCATTTCTCTGATATGGGAAGGTATCAAAACATTCTTTTCTGGTATTGTAGATGCTATTGTTGGTTATGGTATTGCTGTTTTTGAAAACTTTTCTTCTGTTCTTAGTGCGATTTGGGAATTTATCAAGTCGGCTGCTTCAGCGGCTTGGGAATGGATAAAATCTACTGTAACAAGTCTGATCACAGGTTTGGTGCAGGGAGCTCAAAATATCTGGGATGGCTTTATGAACTTCCTATCAAGTTTGTGGGAAGGTATCAAGTCAACGGCAAGCAATGCTTGGAGTTCTCTAGCATCTAGCGTTCTAAACATTATCAATGGTCTTATATCTGGGGCGCAAAATGCCTGGAACAGCATGTCTAATGCGGTATCTAGTCTTGTAAGCAACGTTACTGGATTCTTCAATCAATTGTGGAATATTGACCTATTCGCAGCTGGTCAAGCAATATTGCAAGGTTTCTTGAATGGTTTGCAGTCTATGTGGTCTTCTGTAACTGACTTCGTCGGTGGTATCGCTGGTTGGATCCGTGACCATAAAGGACCTATTGAGTATGACCGTAAGCTTTTGATTCCAGCAGGTAATGCAATTATGGGAAGTTTAGACAATGGATTAAAAGATGGGTTTAAAGACGTCAAGAAAACGGTCGGAGGTATGGCTGGTGAGATTTCGGATGTATTTTCAGGAGACAGTCTGGATCTGAACTCATCTGCGTCCGTGACCAAAAGTCTTGAGGCACAGTTGGCTATGCCGTCGTCTCAATTTGAAGCGCATGAAAATAAAACCGTGTCTGAGATAGCGATTCTGAGAGCAAGTATGGAGAAGATCCTTACTGCTATCCTTGAAAAGTCGTCAGATGTCTACCTAGACAACGATATTATCTCACTCAAAACCTATGAGCAACACGGTGCAATTTATGCAAGGGAGGGAATTTAATGGATTATATGATCATCAATGGTTTTAACACCTCAACCCTTCCTGGGTGTGTTGTGACAGATTTCGGGAAGGTGGAGGCTGCTAAGCCAAAAGGAGAGAAGGCAACTCTTTATGGAGTCAATGGTAGTTACCGTGTGTTAGACGGTTCTTTCGACAGTTACGAAAGGACCTTCACTCTCCACATTAAAAAAATGGTTGAGATTTCAAGTATTCTTGATAAGTTTCAATCGAATGATAACGTTTTGGAATTTAGCTATCAGCTTGGCTCATTGTTTTATGCTAACTTTGTGACTGCTAGTTTTGAACCTTTTGGAAATCATGCTTGGAAGTTAGAAATCAAGTTAGAAATGCAACCGTTCCGATACCAAAAAAATATAGATCCTGTGGTTCTTACGGCATCTGGTACAGTCAACAACCCTGGCACGGTTTACTCGGAACCACTAATTGAAGTCGAGGGGGACGGTGACGTCTCCCTCACGATTGGCCGTAAGACCATGTATCTAGCGGTTAAGACCAAGGCTACGATTGATTGTAGGCAAGGTAAGCAGAACATCTACAACGCTACTGGTGCGGTGCAGAACACTCTTCGAAAACGTGGAGGGTTCTTGGAGATTCCAACTGGCAAAGTTGGTGTTTCGTTTACTGGAAACGTCCGTAAGATTACTATTCGACCGAATTGGAGGTATAAGATTTGATTTATTTAACAAATGGGAATATGCCTCTGAACGCTGCCTATGCGGATGAAATTGTTCAGGAGGATAATAGCACCTATCAATTGACCTTCCGTTTTCCGACTTCGGACTCTTTGTGGGAGAAGTTGAAAGAAGAAACATTCTTGACCGCCGATGACCTACACGGTGAGCAGGATTTTGTCATTTTCGAGGTTGAGAAGAAGCATGGCTATATTCAGGTCTATGCTAACCAAGTGTTTACCTTGCTGAATAACTATGTGGTCAATCCTATTTCTTTGGATATGCAGACTGGTTCGACTGCCTTGAGTCGCTTTGCTGGAAGTATCACTCGTGACAATCCGTTCTCGTTCTTCTCGGATATTGAAGATAGGCACACCTTCAATGTTGGCTCCAAGAATGCTATGGAAGCCTTCGCGAAAGATAAGCATTCAATCATTGGGCAATGGGGTGGTGACCTTGTGCGACATGGCTACCAGGTTCGTTTGTTAAAAAATGGCGGTTCAGAGAATGAATCGCTTTTTATGTACAAGAAAAACCTGTCTAGCTATCAACACAAGACTTCTACCAAGTCTTTAAAGACTCGAATTACTTTCACGACGACTGTCAAGGGTGAGGGAGAGAAGGCGCCTGATCGCACCTTCACGGTCACAATTGACAGCCCACTCATTAACAAGTACAGTCAAATCTACGAAGATGTGATTGAAGTTAATGACCAAGACGTGAAGGATGAAGCAAGCCTTCGGAAGTATGGTGAGCAGTATTTCAGAACAACGCTCTGCGACATGATGGAAGATAGCCTTGAGCTTGAAGTTGTCGGTCAGAGTGACGTTCCTGTCCAAATGTTTGATATTGTGAGTCTATTTCATAATGTATACAATCTTGACGTGCGCAAGAAGATTACTAAGTACACGTACTCACCAATGGCCAAGAGGTTGAAATCTATTGGATTCGGTCAATTCCAGTCTGGACTTGCAAATGCGATTGGTAACGCAGTGAGTGATGCAGTTAAGGGTGAAGCACAACAACTTCAAAGCGATTTTGAAAGACAGTTAGCCAGAGAATTAAAGAATGCTGACCTTGCTTTTGGCAGGCAGAAAGAAGAGTTGGTCAATCAATTCACAGACGGTCTCAACGCTGCCAAAGCCAGAGCTGAAGAAGTTAAAAGAGAACTGTCTGACACTATCGACCAGCGTTTCAATAGCTTTAATAATGGCCCACTACAAGAGGTCAAGCGTAGAACTGAAGAAGCATTGAAAAATTCTGGGGCCAGCAGTCTACTCGCTCAAGAAGCGAAGCGGATTGGTCTGGATTCTGTTGCTAGACTTGAAGCATTCAAGACACAGGCTACGAGCGCTCAGGCTGCTTTGTCGGGTGACTTGGATGTGCTGAAACGGACCATTGCGAATGATATTCGACCGAAGCAAGAACAGGTTACAGCTGAGATTGCCAAGCAGGTTGAAGCACTTATCCAGACCAAGAATGAACTGGCTGGTGTGAAGTCGGCGCAAGCGACGTATGAAGAGACAACGACTCGCAGGCTGGCAGAGCTGACCAACGTGGCAGATGGTAAAGCCAGCAAGTCCGAGGTTAAGCAAACAGCGGATGAGCTTGCTAGTCGGATTGCGAGTGTGCAGACCGGAAGCTCCCGAAATTACTTTCGAAACTCTCGCTCGCGGCCATTTACGACCAACGAGCAAGCAACCTACGACTATCGTCTCTTTATCGCTCCCGATTTTTGGAAAAATAAGGACAGGCTCAAGCGTGATTATGTGCGGTTGTCTTTTGATGTGACTTTTCCAGTTGCGCTAGCTAGAGATACGCAAGCCAATGTGCATTTTAGCGCTCATCCTTGGTATGCCTATCGCAATCTAGTTTTCAAAGGTGGAACAACCGAGCGCCAGCATTTTGAGTTTACAATCGATTTGTCCGGCGCTGCCGAAACCTATCAGACTAACAATGTCTTTATTCGTTTTGGGACGAATTACGGTTTCCCAGCGGGCTTACAGGTCGTGATTGAGAACGCTATGTTATCGATTGGCAATTATTTTCCAGCCTATCAACCAGCATATGAGGACCAGGAAGACCGTGTCTCGGTAGTAGAATCTAACTTTAAGCAGCGCGCTGATTCGCTTGATGCTGGTGTGAACCGTCTGACTGAAGGTCTCAGAGCCAAAGCGGATATCAGCTCACTCAATGTGACTGCTGAGAATATCCGACAGTCTGTGAAGAGTCTTGAGACAGACACGCAGAACAAGCTAAATCAGAAATTGAATCTGGCTGAGTTTGAGGTGCTAGCTGGATCTATCCGACAAGAAATCCTGACCGCAACCAAGGACAAGGCAGATAAGACTTTGGTTATTGCTGAAGCTGGGAAATTGCGAGAAGAATTTTCGAGCTTGCGAGTTGGTGGAACGAACTTGTTAAAAGGGTCAAAAGGGCCTTTTCTTCCAGATCGGAAGCCAGCTAATTTTGATAACAATGTTCTCTATGCAGGACAAACGTCTATCTACATGGAACAGGGTCAAAAATACATCATTTCGGCCAAAACGAACGGTAACTTTACGGCCCATCACGATGGGAATAAGGAATCTGATAATGTGGTCCTTTGGATCATGGACAAAAATGTCAGAAATTATCAAATCGTATCGGACCTTAAGACAGGTACGATAGGGACAAAATTCATCTGGAATAATCCGACAGGAATTTATCATCTACGCGTTAACACTTATCACAAAGAAGCAACCAAGAGCGTCTGGGATGTGAAGATTGAGAAAGGCAATGTAGCGACAGACTGGAGTCCATCGCCTGAAGATGCTGAGGGCCTCATAACCGAAGCTAAGGCTACTTTTGAGCGGACAGCTCAGGGGCTGCGAACAGACTTATCAGCTATTCAGGAATATGTCAATAAAGACGACCAGCGACAAGAAGCATTGAGAAGATACACTCGTGAGGAGAGTGCAAGGCAAGCGACGGCGGTACGTGAGTTAGTCACAAGAGACTACGTTGGTAAAGCAACCTATCAGGAAGATGTGCGAGGCATTGAACGCAAGTTCGAAGCTATCACGAACCCACAAAATGGCTCGATTGCGACTCAGATTGCGACCTACAAAACAGCAGTAGATGGACGACTTACTGAAATCACCTCACTGATTTCTGGGAAAGCCAACCAGGCTGATTTCCAGAGAGTTCGAGAGACAAGCCAGCTCTATGAGCGTATTTTGGGCAACACTGAAAATGGAATTGCGGATAAGGTAGCCCGAATGGCTCTGACCAATCAACTGTTTCAGATTGAGGTATCAAAAAATGAAAATCTGAAAACTGTCCAAAGACAGCTTGCTGGTTCATGGTCTGTTCAAAATCTAACAAGCGCTGGTTCAATCGTTTCGCAAATCAATGCGACAAATAACCAAATCCTCATTGAAGCTGAAAAAATTCGTTTGAAGGGTAAGACCTTACTTGATGAACTGACGGCTATTCAGGGTTACTTCAAGCGTTTGTTTGTAGGCGATGCCAGTGTTGGAACGCTCAATTCAGACATCATTAGATCTAACTCTATTACAGCTGACAAGCTGGTCATGGATATCGCCATGGCAAGACGATTCGTTTCAAGCGATATCTTCACAGATACGCTCGCAGCTAAAGAAGCTTTCATCAACAAGTTGCGGTCAGTCGTGGTCACAGCGACCTTGCTTGAAGGTTACAAAGGGCGGATTGGTGGATTTCAGATTGGTACACATGAGAAAGACTCCTCTGTATACTGGATCACTGGCCAAAATCAATTTTCTGTCGGTATGAGTAATGGGTCTGGCCAATGGTCACAAACAGCTTTGTGGGTCAACTGGGGAAACAATTGGGGGTATCCTGGAGATTATGCTTGGTATGTGAAAAACAACGGAAAGATGTATTGTTACAATACAGCAGAATTTTGGAACACGCCAGTCATCCATGGGAATCTCCGTGTAACTGGTCACATTTACTACAACAATGAAAACTCAGGAAAAACTGGTCATTGGATTCACTCGTCTAAATACTCAAATTTTGAGCCTTCGGATAATTATCTTTACCTCTACTACAGCGGTTCGGGATACGACTGGATCCCGATGAATAAAGAAATCTCTGACCGTCGATATAAACACAATATCGAATCTAGTACAGTTTCTGGTCTTGATGTAGTCGAAAATCTGAAAACGTACAGCTATCGCAAAGAATATGATGGAAAAATAGAGGACATTTCTTGCGGTATCATGGCGCAAGATGTCCAGAAGTACGCTCCTGAAGCATTTTTTGAAAATCCTGACGGCGCATACTCTTACAACACATTTGCTCTTGTGCCTTATCTTATCAAGGCCATTCAAGAGCTCAATCAAAAAATAGAAAAATTGGAGAAAACAGCATGAATGAACAAGACAAACAAATCAGCAGCCTGACAATCAAATCGTTAGGTGAAAAAGTCGGTAATGAGGCTACTCAATCAGCGACTTTAGAAGCCCTCTATACAGTAACCGCTATGGAACTTGAGCAGATGAAACGAATCATCGAATCAGATGAAGAACTCAAGACTAAATTTGAAGAAGTGAAAGGAAAATTGGCAAATGGCAATTAGTAATTATGAACTAGCGACCAAACCATATCTTCGTGGTTCGGGTGATAATATCCGGACAGTAGTTGAAATCCGTTTAGAGGATGGCAATCGTTACAGTACGAACATGCGTGAGCTTGCAGGAGACCGCACAGGCGATTCTGACGATGTTTTAATCAAGGCAGTATTAGATA
>ERZ773069.204-NODE-204-length-42249-cov-5.009314_pt1 | contig 42249 bp, 40 predicted proteins | sample MGYA00580619_ERZ773069 | MGnify/ENA primary metagenome ERZ773069 (study PRJEB29015, sample SAMEA2738007) | human oral metagenome | biome: human oral; feature: human-associated habitat; material: dental | place: China | collected 2108 ...
CTTGATAAGTCAAGCCTTTCGATGCACACATTTGTGACAGGTTCCACAGGATCAGGAAAGAGCAATACAACTTATGAGTTGATTCGACAGACAAATAATCTAGGGATCAAGTTTATGGTGATTGAGCCGGCAAAAGGTGAGTATAAGAATGTTTTTGGCCATTGTACAGATGTTCAAGTCTATGGTACAAATCCTGAATCTGCGGAATTACTTAAGATTAATCCATTTAAGTTTGCTTCAAAAATTCATATACTAGAGCATGTGGATCGATTGGTGGAAATTTTTAATGTGTGTTGGCCTATGTATGCAGCTATGCCAGCGGTATTAAAAGATGCAATTCTTAAGTCGTATGAGGATTGTGGATGGGATTTATCATCTTCAAAGAATATTTATGGGGTTCAGTTATATCCTACATTTATAGATCTTCAAGAAAGCTTGGAAGAAGTCATTCATAGTTCGGCCTATTCAGAAGAAGTAAAGAGCAATTATAAGGGGTCATTGATGACAAGAGTAAAATCATTGACCAATGGGCTCAATGGACAGATTTTTACTTCTGGAGAAATTCCGGGTGAGGTATTATTTGACAGCAATGTCATCGTTGATTTGAGCCGAATTGGATCTTTGGAGACAAAGTCATTGATTATGGGCCTTTTGATTATGCAATTAAGTGAGTATAGAATGTCTTCAGCCGATGCTATGAATGTTTCACTAAAGCATATGACCATTTTGGAAGAAGCACATCATATTCTAAAGAGGACATCTTCAGAACAAAATTCCGAAAGTCCAAGTTTAGCAGGAAAGTCAGTAGAAATGATTTCGAATGCGATTGCTGAAATGAGAACTTATGGAGAAGGATTTATCATAGTTGACCAATCGCCTAATGCTATTGATATTTCAGCAATAAGAAATACCAATACAAAGATTATAATGCGTCTTCCTGAGGAAAGTGACAGACAACAAGCCGGAAAATCAGCTGCTATGTCTGATAAGCAAATTCCTGAACTTGCCAGACTTTCTAAGGGTATAGCGGTCGTTTATCAAAATAATTGGCTTGAGCCTGTCTTATGTAAGATCAATAAGGCAAATATTACCGAAGAAACATTTGTGTATAGATCTGTGGATACGGAATCGTTAAAAAAAGATGTAAGAAGAATGCTTGCTATGCTTTTTTTGGGAAATAGAGTAAGCGAAACTTGGGATATCTCGCCGGACTTTATAAGAAAAAATATGGATCTTATTAACTTATCAACAGAGAACAAAATACTTATTACCGATGCAATTGAAAAGCTTGAAAACAACTTAAGTCCAAGTGTTTTTTATGAAGACTCATTTGAGAAGTTAAGTGAAGTTGTTTGTGAGATAGTGTTGTATGATAATTTTAAAAATACATTATTGTCAATTGAAGAAGTAAATGGAGTCCAAGAGCAGGTTCATAATGGATTAAAAGCAGTAACAGGTGAAATATCAACAGAGTTTGAATTGGCTGTTACACAATGTATTATGCGTAAGATGGTAAAGGAAAACAGGAAAAAAATTCAACTTTATTCTAAGTGGCGTAAATACGCAGTGGAAAGATTAAAAGAGGTACAGCAATGTCAATAGAAGGAATAGGTGATATTTTAGAAACTAAAGATGAAATGTCTGAAAACTTAGAAGGTGAACAAGAAACCATTGATCAACTGGACAAAAGTTTTTCTTCGCATGATGTTAGTGAAAACTTAGAAAGTCCTAAGCAGTATTATGAAGATACTTTGTTAGACGAACTGGATAAACCCTTAAATTTAGAAACCGGTCTGGATACGGAGAGAGAAATAGGAATAGAAGATGAAGGCAATCAATGGGATAAGTTGGAAATAGTAGATGAAACAAGTCAGTATAACAGTACAAAATCAGAAGGCAATATTGGGACTGATGACAATGTCGACATAGTTGATAAAACGGAGTTCAAAGATAATGTCAATTCAGAAGGTAAGACAAAATTTAAAGACGATACAGACATAGAAGATGAAGTAGATTCTAATGCTGATGTTGACACAGAGCTAACATATGAAACTGAACCTAAATACAATGCAGAGGAGAAAGAGGGAGTAGAGTATAAGGATAGCACAGAACTAAAAGACAATAATAAGACAGAAAATAATTCCGAAGAAAAAGGCAAAGCGGATATTGAAACAGAATACAAAGATAAAGAAGAAATAAAGAATAAAGAATCAAATACTCCTAAAGATAATAAAGCCGGTGAAAATAAGAATCAAGATGCGGAAAAAATGAAAAAAATGGAACCACCGATAATTATCAAATTTATCTGTCCTGAAGGAATGAACCGAGAGGAGTTTATTCGTCAATTAAAAAGACAGGAACGAGGGTTGAATAGTCAAACAGTTGCAGAAAATATGGATAACCGTGCAGCCTATGAAAAAAGGAGGGCAGAAACCGGTAATGGGCGTGATATATCTGAGGGAAAAAAAGCTCAAGAAATTGCAAGAGAGAAAGCATTACAAAGCAGGATTGAAAGTAATCAGAAAAAAGGTATGTCATATAGTGAGGCAAAGGCTGAAGCCCAGGAATGGATTAAGAAACAGGCTGCTTTGCACAACCCTGACCAAATAGCCGGTGGTGATCCTTCAAAAGTTTCCGGTATGGGAGATGCGGGTGTAAACAGCTCTATCGGTTCACAATGGAGAAGTCGAGTAGAACATCTTAAGCAAAATGTAGATGAGTATGCTAAGGATAAGGACAGAGGAGAATTAGAAAATACGAAAATGAATGTAAAGTTGGTAGTAGTTTAAGGAGATTTAATTATGGAAGTTATTAATGAGTTACCGTTAAATTTAAAAGACTATATAGAAAAGCGTGGAGAAGATTTAGTCGATGGGTATATAAGGTTTTTAGAGGTAAATGAGATAGAAGAAATATCCAAGATACTTAAAAATTCTCCAATATGGCATAACGGCATACCTTTTGCAAGTACTGTTTTTGGGGATATTTTATCATGGGAAGACGGGTATATCATGTTATATAAATTAACGGAAGATGATTATACGGTTATGCTTTCAGGGTCGGATTTCTTTTTTGCTAATTTAGAAGATTCCGAGTATAGAAATGACTTTTTAGATATGGAATTATATAATGCAGCGATTAAAAAATACGGAAAGATAAATCGTAGTCAATGTTATGTACTGGAACCTATTCCCATACTCGGAGGTGCAAGAGAAGAGAAGTATCTGAATGTAGGAGAGTTTAAAAGTTATATAGAGCTATTGGTGTAAAATATGGACTTAGATATTGTTAAATAGCAACTATTAAATGGTATAGATAAAAGGAAAAATTATGTTAAGAGTATTTGATATAAACAGTAATGAAATAATACCGGTTTGCGTAGTAGCTACTATGAGTTCAGGTAAGTCCACTTTTTTAAATGCAATTTTATCTGAAGAAATACTGCCGGAAAAAAATGAAGCTTGTACTGCCAGAGCATTGGCGGTTATAAATATCCCGGGTAATCTTAATACAAAAGCATACATTAAAAAGAATGACGGAAACAAATATGCTGTTGATATCATTAATGCCGACACAGTATCGAATATTAACGCAGATGAAGATGTAACAGATGTACTTATTGTAAAGGATATCCCTACATTAAATAATACAGGAAAGACAATAGTTTTATTTGATACTCCGGGTGTAAATAATTCAGGTGATATAAGGCATGCCGAAAGGACAAAAGAGGTTCTGGAACAGCTGAATAAAGGGCTTATAGTATATCTTTTGAATGCAACTCAACTTGCAACCAATGATGATGAGGTATTACTTCAAATGGTAGTTGACTATGTAAAGAAAAAAGAAAATATTAAGATAATATTTGTCCTTAATAAAATAGATATGTTGGATGAGGAGAAAGAAAGTATATCGGGTACAATAAAAAATGCAGTAACATACATAAAAGAACAAGGGATTGATGATTTTGAGATTTTTCCGGTATCAGCGTTATCGGCAAAAACATTTAGACTTAAACTAAATTCAAAAAGCCTGACTAAAACTCAAGAACGACATATAAATCAAAATTATCATGAGTATAAGGACAATGGAAAAAGCATACTAAAATACATGAATTCGTATAACCAAACAGGAAAACAGTATTATATAGGAAATGAATGTATTACAGAGTATCAGCTGAGAAGAGCAATAGAAAATACAGGAATAGTAGAAATTGAAAAAGCAATAGAAAAAATAACTGTTTCTTTTGAACAACGGGAGTTAAGAAACATAAAAAAACTTGATACATATACTCATTTAGAAGGAATATATTCGCCTAAAAGAAGAACTCATAATCGTGCAAACTACTCAGGCAAAGCATATTGGAATTGTAAAAAATGCGGACAGGTTAACGGAGATAATAAGGAATGTCTATATTGTAAGGAGCCAAATGTAAAGTGGGTCAGGGCTTTTGATTAATCCAAACTTACGCACCTCACAACTTGAAAACCCCCCTTATATATGGTACAATTTTCCATGCAAAATAATATGTATAAGGGGGATGGTAAGATGAGTTACAACGGTAAAAGATTACAACTATCATTCAATTCACCGGTGATTTTGGGCTTTACCCTAGCCTGCTTTGTGGTTATGGTACTTGACAGGATAAGCCTCGGAGGTACAACAAGATTATTTTTTAGCGTTTACAGGTCATCACTGTTAAATCCGCTCACATACATCAGGTTGTTTTGTCATGTGCTCGGTCATGCCGACTGGCAACATTTTATGGGTAATATAATGCTTATATTGGTACTGGGACCGCTTCTGGAAGAAAAATACGGCTCGGCAAATATTCTCTTTGTAATACTGGCAACTGCCCTTGTAACCGGACTGGTTCATTTTTTACTGTTTCCTTACTCAAGGTTGCTTGGAGCAAGCGGAGTAGTCTTTGCACTTATACTGCTTTCTTCATTTGCAAGTTTTGAAGAGGGTAAGATACCTGTAACATTTATTTTAGTGGCACTTCTTTATGTAGGTCAGCAAGTTTACAGCGGAATTTTTATAAGAGACAATGTATCAAACCTGACACATATATTGGGTGCTATAGTAGGAGCCGGTTTAGGCTTTGTAATGAATAAAAATAAGATGAAAAGATATTGATGGTGAGAATACTCTATGTTAGAACACAAAAAGATTCAAAACCTTAATGATTATTTTGTTGAACTGAACAAAAGACCTGTAAAAGGTGTATACTTTTACAGGATCAACGCTTATTCAAAAGAAATAGGCGACTTTATAAAAAAATATTATGATGCGGCAAGGCGTACGGGAGTGGTGATTGAGGGAAAGATTCCCAATCCGGATGAAAAGAACTTATCATTTTATACCGAAATGATGGGAAATGATTTTCAGATGAATGAAAACTTCATATCAACACATTTGAAAAAATGGCTTTCACGAATGAATGACTTTCAAAGACAAAGCGTAGCAGCCTCAATATACAATTCCCTGTATACAATGCACAAAGAGGGAAAGACCGACAATATGCTAAAAAATGCATATATCAAGTTTATGTGCTGGCTGTATTATAAATTTGAGAGAATAGTAAATCAGCTTGGAGAAAACAACATCCCTAAGATACTTTATGAGGGTGATATAAGCCACTATGAACTTATGCTTATATCAATACTTTCGGATGCCGGCTGTGATGTAGTACTTTTACAATATAATGGTGATGCAGCATATTTAAAATCAGATCCACAGTCCCTGTTTTCATATAATCTGGAACTTCAGGGTATGGGAGCATTTCCGGCAGGGTATTCTTTGAAAAGTGTTCGTGATGAGATCCAAAATGATATGAACAATGAAAGGCTTTACGGACAGCCGCCTAAGCTTAGTAATTGTACTAATGCTTGGATAAGGGGAAAAGGCTTTGAGGATATACTTGAAAGCCCTGCGCTAAGAGGTACGGATGAAAGATTTTTCTACAATCTTTTTTGCAGAATAAACGGTGTAGAGGACAGACTTACCTATGTAAATGACTTATTTAAGTTGCAGCAGGAGCTTAGAAACTCTAAAAGAAGGCTTGTTATTGTAAATGAGGAAATACCTAAACCTACACCTGAGGAGATCGCCGGAATTAAAAGAGGCAATTATGCAAAATTAGACCAAATGATACTTAACATAATAGGAAATATACAGTATAGCGCAAATATTGAGTTACAAAAGATAATGCATAAAGCCTTTATTGACATTATACTTATGGAGTCCCAAAAGGATGCCGGCAACATAAATAAACTTACAAACAAGGCGGTCTACCTTATTTGCTGGTTAAAAAGATATATGCCTGAACTTTTTTCCAATTGGAAGGCGCCTGATATAGCTTGCTTTATATATATGGGAGGTTGCAGAGACCATAATGAAGCTTTATTTATAAGCTTTTTAGCGAAACTTCCTATAGATGTTTTAATACTTTGCCCTAATCTTAATACTAAGTGCTGTCTGGAAGATAAGTTTTTATATGAGGAAAACTATAGCGAAACCCTTGCAGTTGATAAATACCCTGAGGATAATTCTCATGTAAGAATGGGAACAATGGCATATCATGCGGAGAGAGATTTGGATACCATTATGTATCAGGACAGCGGCATGTATAGAAACAGGCAGTATGGCAAGGCAAATGCTATAAGCTTGCAGACCATGTATGAAGAAATAAAAATTTTATGGGATCAGGAGCTAAAGTACAGACCGGGCTTTAGTACGGTCAATAATGTGGTAAATATACCTGTAATATTTGCGAAGGTATCCGGAGTAAAAGACGGACTTGTTGCAAAGTATTGGGAGTCGGTCAGAGAGCTTGTAACACCTGATACATTTATAATAAAAAAAGCACCATATATACAGTCTACGGATCCGAATCCTATGAAAGAATATGCTGCAGAGTTTTACAAAAACGGAAGGTTGCAAACAGAAAAAATAAAAAATCATCCAAAGTATGCTTACGGAATATTAAGGGATGATGTACAGGAGCTTATATTTGATAAGCTCAGAGCCTTGATAGAGGAAAAGTTAATTAAAAATACAGGGATAAACGGAACGGAATATGTTATAATAGCTCAGGTTCTGAATTTACCTAAAGAAATAATTCGAATGATACAAAATTTTGATTTTACAAAGAAAAATCCTAAGTTGATATATATAAATACCGCCGAAACGGTGATATCATTGGAAGATTCTATACTTACGGCGTTTTTGAATCTTATAGGATTTGATATTATTTTCTTTGTACCTACAGGTTATCAAAGTATTGAGAGATATTTTAACGGTAATATAATAGAAGAGCATCAAATAGGTGAGTATAAGTATGATATGCAAGTACCGAATTTGAGTGTTTCTTCATCAGGCAGGCGCATGACATGGCGTGAAAAACTTTTTGGGAGGTAATAAGCATGGCAATTGATTTTAGTAAATCATCAACTACTGCTGCAAGTACAACACCTACACAGGCAGCACTTCCTGCAACCAAGGATGAGATTGAAGTTGTTGAGCAATACGATATTGTTGCCGACAGGCAGCAAATGAATGCCGATTTGGTTGATTCACAAGAGGTGGATCGTATTGTCAGTACAATTGAGGTAAATAATCTTGAGACCATAGTTACATTCGGTGCGGAAGTTGCGGAAGAGATATCTAAGGCATCGGATGTGGTACTGAGAAGTATGAATATGTCTCAACTTGACGATACAAGTGAGATGCTTAAGACACTTGCAAAGATTATGGGTCAATTTGATATTGAAGAGATTAAAGAAAATCCGAGTTTATTTGGGAAAATCTTTGGCAATATGAAAAATCAACTTGATAAAATACTTGCAAAATATCATACCCTTGGAGACGAGGTTGATAAGATCTATGTTCAGTTAAAAGGCTATGAGTCTGAGATAAAGCAGTCAAATCGCAAGTTAAATACAATGTTTGAGACCAATGTTAACTTTTACCATGAACTTGTTAAGTATATTTTAGCAGGTGAGCAGGCTTGTAAAGAGATACAGGACTATATAGAGCAAAGAAAGCAATATATGGAAACAAGCGGAGATCAGTCAGTGCAGTTTGAGCTTACCAGCCTTAATCAAGCCCTGATGATGATGGAGCAAAGAACACAAGACTTAAGAACTGCCGAAAGTGTTGCCATGCAGTCCATCCCTATGATCAAGACAATGGAGTTTAGTAACTACAATCTTGTCAGAAAGATAAATTCCGCTTTTATAGTTACACTGCCTGTATTTAAGCAGGCACTTGCACAGGCTATACTGCTCAAAAGACAGAAGATTCAAGCCGAGGCTATGTCGGAGCTTGATAAAAAGACCAATGAGATGCTTATCAAGAACGCACAAAATACGGTTGACATATCAAAGACCACTGCAAGACTTGCATCAGGAAGCTCAATACAGATAGAGACCCTCGAAACCACATGGAGGACGATTACAAACGGTATTGAGGAAACAAAGAGAATTCAAGAGGATGCAAAGAAGAAGAGAATAGATGATCAGGCAAGACTGGCTGCTATTAAAGAAGACTTTAACAGAAACTATCATATGCCGAAGTCGACCCAAAGATAATTAAATACACAGTCAATGTGTTTTAAGCAAGAATATACAGTCGGTATATTGCAGTAATTAGGGTGTGTTTTGCATTTGTATAATTAAAACACGCTTGATATAGTTTAGTAATTAATATATTTTAAGTATTAATGTAAGCTTAATGCAGTTTGAGCATTAAGACAAGCTTAAAGTGTTTTAAGCATTAAGACAAGCTTAATGCGTTTTAGGCATTAAGATACAATTTTATATAAAGGAGGCTTTCAGCTATGCCAATTAATTTATCCAAAGGACAAAAAGTAGACTTAACAAAGGGTAATCCGGGACTTAAGAGTATTATGGTAGGTCTTGGTTGGGATGTTAACGCATTCGACTCAGGTGTGGACTTTGACCTTGATGCGGCTGCATTTATGTTAGGTGCGGACGGAAAATGTCCTACAGACAAAGAGTTTGTATTCTATGGAAATTTAAAGCATCAAAGCGAGTCTGTAAATCACATGGGTGATAACCTTACAGGTGCAGGCGAGGGTGACGATGAGCAGATACAGGTAGATCTTACAAAGGTACCTGCCAACATAGAAAAGATTGCATTTACCGTTACAATATATGATGCCGACTCAAGACATCAGAACTTCGGTCAGGTATCCAATGCATTTATAAGATTGGTTGATGAGTCTACAGGACAGGAACTTATACGCTATGACCTTGGAGAAGATTTCTCAATCGAGACTGCCGTAGTTGTAGGAGAGCTTTACAGACACGGTGGAGAGTGGAAATTCAATGCTATAGGAAGCGGATTCCAAGGCGGTCTTGCGGCACTCTGCGGACACTATGGTATAGAAGTAGCTTAGGAGGAAAAAAATGCCGGTCAATTTACAAAAAGGTCAAAAGGTTAGCCTTACAAAAGACAACCCCGGACTTAATAATGTTATAGTAGGTATCGGATGGGATATAAACAGATTTGATACCGGTGGAGATTTTGATTTGGATTCGGCGGCATTTATGCTTACTGATGCCGGAAGAGTATCAAATCAGGATGATTTTATATTTTTTGGAAATCTTACACATCCTTCGGGCAGTGTAAGACATTTGGGTGATAACCTGACAGGAGCAGGAGACGGTGATGATGAGCAAATCAGGATCGAACTTTCAAAAGTACCTGCCAATATAAGCAGAATTGCATTTACCGTAACAATATATGATGCTGAACAAAGAAGACAGAATTTCGGTCAGGTATCCAATGCCTATGTAAGGATTTTTGATGAGTCTAACGGAGTAGAGCTTTTAAGATACGATCTTGGAGAAGATTTTTCTATAGAGACCGCTGCGGTATTCGGAGAGCTTTATAAAAACGGTGCCGAATGGAAGTTCAATGCTATAGGAAGCGGTTATCAAGGCGGTCTTGCAGCCCTGTGCAATAACTACGGAGTAGAGGTAGGTTAGAGAGAAAATATATGGCTATTAACTTACAAAAAGGTCAAAAAGTAAACCTTGAAAAGAATGTATCCTCAGGGCTTGGAGAAATCCTCGTAAACCTGAACTGGAATTCAACACCTGTAAAACAAGGTTTTTTTGCTTCATTATTCGGAGGCGGTAACGGCATAGATTTGGATCTTGGATGTCTGTATGAGCTGAAAGACGGTCGCAAAGGTGCGGTACAGGCGCTTGGCAATGCATTCGGAAGTTTAAATAATCCGCCTTTTATTGCTTTAGACGGAGATGATCGCACCGGAGCTGCCGCAGCAGGAGAAAATCTCAGAATCAACGGTGACCGGTTATCACAGTTTAAAAGAATATTAGTTTATACTTTCATATATGAAGGTGTTGCTAATTGGAAGCAGGCGGATGCTATTGTAACAATAAAATATCCGGGAGCGGAAGACATTGTAGTGAAGATGGATACATTTAATTCATCTAACATAATGTGCGGATTGATTCTCCTCGAAAACCAGAATGATCAGACATTCAGTGTTGAAAAAATAGTACAATTTTATAGGGGACACAGGGAGCTTGATCAGGCTTTTAATTGGGGAATGCAGTGGAAAGCCGGAAGAAAGTAGGAAAAGATAATATATGTCAATCAGTTTGCAAAAAGGTCAAAAAGTAAGCCTTTCAAAAGATAATGCAGGTCTTGCAAAAGTTATTGTAGGACTTGGTTGGGATGAAGTGGGTCAGTCATCGGGAGGAGGTTTTTTTGGTTCTTTATTCGGTTCTTCTTCCTCTTCTTCAAGTGAAGATATAGACTGTGATGCCTCTGCTATTATGTTAAGAAACGGTAAATTTGTTGATAAACACGATGTGGTTTATTTCGGTAATTTGTCTCACAAATCAGGCTCTGTTAACCATCAGGGAGATAACCTGACCGGAGCCGGTGAAGGAGATGATGAGCAGATTATTATTGACTTATCCAGAGTACCTGCGGAATATGACAAAATAGTTATGGTTGTAAATATCTATGATGCAGTACCTCGCAGGCAGCATTTCGGAATGATTAAAAATGCTTTTATACGCTTGGTGGATGCAAGAAATAATAATGAGATGTTTAAATATAATTTAACCGAAGATTATTCAGGGATGACAGCTATGATTTTCGGTGAGATATACAGATATAACGGAGAATGGAAGTTCAGCGCCATAGGACAGGGGACTAAGGATCCGGGACTTGCGGAGCTTTCAAGAAGGTATATGTAACTACTTTATAAAAAAACCTAATTTTTATAAAGTTTTTTTACTGGTTTTCTAAGTACTATACTGCTATAATTGTATAGGTCAAATTCGATGAAAGAGAGGGGCGATACTGACAGCCCTTCTTTTTATGTGAATGATAAGACTAAGGCTTTATGTCTTATTAAAGGGATATAAGTCTTTGATTATAGAAATTATTAATTTAACGAGGAGGTCATTTTACAATATGGCTGATATGAAAAAGGAGATTCTTCTAAAGGGATTGTCCGACTCACAGGCAAAGGAGAGCAAAGCCAAGTACGGTACCAACCAACTTGCCAAAAAGAAAAGAGAGTCCCTCTGGTCCATGTTTCTTACCGCTTTTAACGATATATGGATCAAGGTTTTGTGCGGAGCTTTATTACTAAAAATAGCTTTGGCAGTTTTGGGAATGTTTATGCCGGCTCTTGCAGGGGACAATGATATAGTTGAAATCATAAGTATACTTGCAGCTATTGCTCTTGCAACAGGTTTCAGTACACTTTCCGAGTATAGAAATACTTCAAGAAGTGAGGCGCTTCAGGAAGAGTACAACAAAACCTATGCCAAGGTAATGAGGAACGGAAAGATAGTAAATATTTTAACAAGTGAGATCTTAAAGGGAGATACCATACTTGTGCAAAGCGGAGACAAGGTTCCTGTGGACGGTTTGCTGTTTGACGGAAGTATTAAAGTATCTCAAGCGGTACTTAACGGAGAGTCAAGAAGTGCCGATAAGGAAGCCACCGACAATATGGAAGAAGCCGAGTCTACCGACTATGGCTCTTTACATAAGGTATTTATGGGCTCTGTTGTTATTTCAGGTGAGGGTTATATGGTAGCTACGGTTATAGGTGATGACTCCGAGCTTGGTAAAATCAATAAAGCCTTAACCGATGACAGTGAGGAAGAAAGAAAAGATACCTCAAGTCTTAAGCTTGAGGTCGTAGCTGCCGGTATAGGTAAAATAGGTGTAGTAGCGGCAACTGTTGTAGGAGTTTTACATATGGTGCTTACGCTGATGAGAGTAAGCCCTGATGCCCGTACCTTATCTTTTATACTGCTTACAGCTACGGAAGCGGTTATGCTTATGGCTACAATGGTAATCATGGTCGTGCCTGAGGGTCTTCCTATGATGAACAGCTTGGTGCAGTCGATGAATACCGAATCCATGCACAAGAAAAATATTCTTGTAAGCCATAAGGCGGCATTTTCAGACTCTGCATATATGAATGTTTTATTCAGTGATAAGACCGGAACGATCACGGAAGGTAATCTGTCTTTAGTTGAGTTTATTAACGGTGAGGGAGAGATCATAGATAAAATCGACAATGATGAATTTATCGAGGCTATAACTCTTAACAATCTCTCAAAAATATCAGCCGAGGGAGAAGTAATAGGAAGTAACAACATGGACAGAGCCTTACTTACCTATGCTATGCACCATGGCTATGACGATTCCAATAATGACCCGGACAAGGTTGAAGATATCAGCGGCTTTGACTCGGAGAAAAAGTGCGCTACGGCAAAGCTTAAGAACGGTTTGATATACTGGAAGGGTGCAACTGAAAATATTATCGACAAGATTACACATTATGTACTTCCAAACGGTGAACTTAAGGAATTTACAGCAGAAAACAGAAAGAAAGTCGAAGAACAGATGCTTGCACAGGCAAAAAGGACTATGAAGCTTCTTTCTATAGTAAAAATAGTTGACGGCAAAACCATACTTATGGCTATTCTTTGTCTTAGGGACAATGTAAGAGCGGATGCCATAGAAACGGTTGAAATACTCAATGATGCCGGTATACAGGTGGTAATGGTAACCGGTGATGCCGAAGAGACTGCAGTTGCAATCGCAAAAGAGGCGGGTATACTTAAGGACGAGGAAAATGATGTCGTTCTTACACATGAGGAGCTTGAAGCTATGTCGGATGAGAAGCTTAAGGAAGTACTTCCGCATCTTCGTGTAGTAAGCAGGGCTAAGCCTCTTGATAAAAAAAGACTTGTATCTCTTTCACAAGACATTGACAATGTCTGCGGTATGACGGGAGACGGTGTCAATGATGCTCCGGCATTAAAGCAGGCGGATATAGGATTTGCCATGGGAGACGGTACTGCTGTTGCACAGGAAGCCGGAGATGTGGTAATACTTAATAACAGCTTGACTTCCATAAAAGACTGCGTACTTAACAGTAGAACTATGGCAAAGTCCGTAGGCAAGTTCCTTATCTTCCAGCTTACTATAAATATAGCAACTTTGCTTATGAATATTATTGCACCTGTACTTGGTTGGACAGAGCCTTTCTCAATCGTGCAGATTTTGTGGATCAATCTTATCATGGATACCTTGGCAGCGATGGCATTCGGTGGTGAGCCTATACTTGACAGATATATGCAGGAGCCTCCGGTAAAAAGAAAAGATAACATATTGACCTCATATATTAAGTCCGCTATCGGTGTAAGTGCGGTATTTATCACCTTGGTAGCGATATTGATTCTTGAAAATATCGGGGGAATTACAAGCTTTGTAACACCGGATAATGTAGCTGACCCTGAACTTTACAAGAAGACCTTTATGTTTGCCTTCTTTATATATGCGATTATATTTAACAGCTTTAATACAAGATCAGAGAAATTCAACTTATTTGAGCATATCGGTGAAAATAATAACTTTATAAGGGTAATGGGAGCTATCTTCATACTTCAAACCATAATTATCCAAATAGGCGGAAAGGTATTTGAGACAACTATGTTAAGCCCTAAGGCACTTATAGTTTCTATGCTTTTAGCTATTTTGATAATACCGGTAGACTTGCTGAGAAAAGCCTTTGTATCAAAGAAATAATTAAGAAAGCAATGATTGTCAAAGTAAGTTACTGCTTTGCAGTGCAAATTTGGCTAGGGACTGTCACATTAAGAACAGAACATACAAAATATATCGGTAAATAAAGTACAGTGTAAGTGTTATTTTCTTGTAATGAAACAGTCTGATAAGTATTAATAAGGGTGCGGTACATAACTGCACCTTTTTAGATAGGAAAAATAAAATGAAAATACTATGCACAGACCTTGATAATACTATTATTTATTCTTATAAACATGATATAGGAAATGAAAAGATGAATGTAGAACTCTATAAAGAGCGAGAGATTTCATTTATCACAAAACAAACTTTTGAGCTTTTAAAAAAGGTAAAAGAGGAATTCCTTGTAATACCTACATCTACAAGAACCATAGAGCAGTATGAGAGAATAAACTTAAAAATAGGCACTTTTAAATATGCCTTGGTTTGTAACGGAAGTGTCTTACTTGTAGACGGCAAAAAGGATAAGGACTGGTATGAGGAGTCTCTAAGACTGGCTAAACCAAGTAACTTGGAGGTTAAAAAAGCTTTAGAATACTTGGAAAATGATAAAAGAAGAACATTTGAATTAAGGTATATCGAGGACTTGTTCGTCTTTACAAAGTGTGATAAGTCTGAAACTGTGGTAAATGAATTAAGAAAACATCTTGATAAAAGCCTTGTTAATGTATTTAACAATAAGGAAAAAGTATATGTACTGCCGACCTTACTTAGTAAGGGAAAAGCCATAGAAAGATTAAAAAAGTATCTGAAAGTGGAGTTCATAATTGCGGCAGGAGACAGCGAGTTTGATATTTCTATGGTGGAAGCGGCGGATGTGGGACTTGTTCCGTACGGCTTTAAATCAGAGTTTAATATTAAAAGTGATATTTGTGAAATGGGAAAAGAAGGGCTGTTTTCTGAGCAGTTGCTGAGAAAATGCCTGCAATATGGAGGTGTTGTGTGATTAAATAAAACTGTATATTCCCTTTATCCGATATGATTATGTTTGTGGGATTGGAACTACAATAAGTTTTCTGCAAAACGAAACTATCCAAGAGCGATTGGAATTAAAAAAGTTCAATTAACATTGCTATGCTGCATAAGTAAGAGGAAGAAGAGCCGATTAGCTCCTCTTCCTCTTACTTTACTCTGCTATTGCTGATATCAATTAAATATCAATGATACATAATACTACTCGATAGTGATTTCGCCTGAATCACTGTTCAAGCTTATAGTACTTTCACCGTCTTTATTATACGCTGCAAATGAAGAAGCGAAGTCTTTTTTATCATCTTTTGTAATGCTTGTAAAGGAGAATTTATTATTTATATCACCCAGGTCGGTACTAGCCTTTACACTTACATTGCTGTCCTCATCAAGGTCAAGATCGATATTTCCGACATTGGATTTTAATGTATGTTCACCCTTTTTACTTAACATAGGTTTGTAATGTATATTTCCCACATTAGATTCAATCTTGGAAGAATTTATATTGCCTGAAACTTTAGCATCGCCCACGCTACAGGTAACATTAATGTAGTCTGCATCTACCTGCGCGTCTATATCTCCCACATCGGCGTTAAGCTTAGCCTTTGTAAAACTTCCGTTTAATTTTATATCTCCGACATTATTGTCAACATTCAACTCTTTATTATAATTTTCAGGAAGTTTAATTGTAAGTTTAATATTGTTGTTATGAAGGAAATTAAGATCTAACTTTGGACCTTTTCCATATACTGCATCAATTGTAAGCTTGCCATTCGTTTTCTTAAGCTTTATCTGAGAGTCTTCCTTTGCTATATATTCAATACTTGCAGTACTTCCCGAGTACGGCTCTATACTAAGAACCGCAATATCACAATTAATATCTATAGTATCTATATCCTTAAGATCGGCGCTTTCGCTCATACTCTTATCCGCTCTATGCTTATAGTTGTTGCTGTAAAGGTTTATTACACTTGGAAAATTAAAGCATAATAAAGCAACGATTACAGTTGACATAGCAAAGGTAATAAATAAAATAATTGAAATAATAAGCCACTTTTTAGAACTTTTTTCTTTTTGCATTGCTATCCTCCTCATATTAAAATAATATTTTAGTTGCCGGCTTTTTTAACAAGTTCAACATTTGCCTTAATATAGGAAATAGTTACTTGTAAGATAAGTTTGCTTATAAATACGGTCAGTATCAGAAGCAATAAACCAAGTGATAAAAGCCCTATTCCTGATATAAAGCAGGCAAGTTTCCCAAGTCCTATGCTAAGATTAAAAGGAGTACTAAGATAGGGAACAACAAAAAATGAGGCTATTATAAGAGCTATTCCGGCAAAACTTATGCCAAGCGACATCCCTCCAAGTCCTATAACTATACCTATAATTCCGGCATATAAGCCGACAACAAAGGCAAGATTGAAAAGTCCGAGACCTATGCCGGCAAGTATGGCTTTAAACATATTGTAGGGGCGGGGGCTGATTTCAGCCTTTTTAATAAAACCATCAGCCTTGTAAGCATTGGCTATTTGTACCGGATTGCCGAGAGCCTTTGATATTTCTTCTTCCGTTTTGTTATTTTCCAAACCTATCCTAAAATGTTCCTCGTAGTCGTACAAAATATCATTAATCGTATTCGAATCCATACCGTATAAGTTTGCACGAAGTATAGCTAAAAATTCCTGCTTATTCATATCATTCTCCTTTAGTAATATCAAGATTAATTATGTAATCAACTTGTTTGGAAAAATTATTCCATTCCGTTTTAAGAGTTTCAAAGCGTTCAAGTCCGGTATCACTGATGGAATAATATTTTCTTGGTGGACCTTCAGTAGACTCTTTCAAATAAGTTGTGCAATACTTTTCCGTAATAAGTCGCCTTAGCAAGGGGTAGATAGTTCCCTCGGAGACTTCTATTGCTCGTGAAATAACCTCAACTATCTCATAACCGTAGCAATCTTTTTTGCTTATAAGAGAAAGTACACACAGCTCCAACACACCTTTTTTAAACTGTGTAACCATAAGGACTCCTTCCTGCATAAAAATAATTATTTATCGGCTATAAAAACTTAAGTTGTTACAGTTAGGGTAGATAATATATAAGCTTATATTTGTCAAATACATAGCTATATTAGATAATGTTATAAGTGCACCTTTGTCAAATACATAGCTACGGATTATGAGCTATACACTATTTTGACGAATATGAGTTCTAACTTAACAGTAAAACCTAAGTTTGTTAAACTACAGTCTAAATAACTTACAACCATGATAACACATAGTACTTTATAATACAAGGTACTAGGCAATATTTTTTGAAAAATCATATTTTTTAAATTGGATAAAGACAATAAAAAGACTTTATTATATATTATAAGAAAATGTATTATAATACCCTTATAAAAACACAAGGAGAACTCATCATGAAATTATATATAGAAGAAAAAGTTGTAAATATTCCTGCCGATATCGCTTGGAAGGCATTAAAAGAAATGAATGTATGGCTGCCGAAGCTTTCTACCAATAAAGGTGTAGATTATGACAAAGACGGTGTGTTTTTTAAGCAGGGCAGAAAGTACAAGGTAACTTCCAAAGAGGGAGTGGTGATGGACAGTGAAATCTACAGCGTAGATGAAGCGAATATGGAAATAGAGATACATGCAGAGCATAAACCCTTAAAATCCATACTTAAATGCAGTGTAATAGACCTTGGCAACGAAACTTGCAAGCTTATGAGAACACAAGGATATCCGGGCTGGTTTGGTGTGATCTTTACTGCATTTTGGGGTAAGAGAGAGTCGGGAGAGACGGCAGAGTATTTGGATGTGTGGGAAGAATATGCAAAGACTTTGCTTAATTAGAAGCTTGGTAAAACATTTGTTTCAAAGTTGATTTTTAGAAAATTACTTTGCAATGCTTAGTGGCGATATGCTTTGGCTTACAACATAATATATTATATTTTTTTCCCTATAGGGCATTAGTTACAAGGCGAGCTAAGAAGAGCTTACACTATAATATACTATATTTTTACTACGAAAGTTGAGGTGTTTTTATAAATGGATTTTGGGAAGTACAACTGCATAGTTGTTTTTAATAAGACTAAGGATAAAATCCTTTTTTGCAAGAGAATGAAAAGACCTTATAAAGGCTTATACAACTTTGTGGGCGGCAAATTGGAAGAGAATGAAACAAGTAAAGAGGCAGCTTACAGAGAGTTGTATGAAGAAAGCGGTATCGGCAAAACGGATATAAAACTTATTCATCTTATGGATTCTACATACTATCCTCATGAATTTATCTTGGAGATATATACAGGGGTACTTGATAAGGACATAGATTTGGTAGAAGAACTTAATCCTTTAGAGTGGTTTTCTGTAGAAGAGAATTTTACCGATACGGACAGATTTGCAGGAGACGGAAATATTGCACATATAGTAAGAATCGCATTAAAGGTATTAAACTCCTGAAAACTTTTAGCTATCGGAAAATCCCAACTTAAATATGGAGCGGCAGTTGTAAGAGTATTAAAAAGATAATTTTACAATTAAACACAAATCAACTTTAAAAATATAACAAATATTATTGTATAATTATGGAAAATAAGACAATTATAAACAAAGAGACTGCTTGGAATAAGCATATTTAATAATAGATAATAACTATTATTATGAAATATTGCTATATTAAAATGATATTATAATATGTTAAATTTAAGCCTGTAGAAGAAAATAAAAAAGTTATGGTATACATATTATGCAGACATCAGTAGGGATTAAAACTCAAAACAAGCACTTAAAAAAGAATTTAATTATAATAAATAAGGGATGTTATTTGGCATCCCTTATTTGTTAGTGCAGTAAAAGGTGAAATACAGCATATTGTGCTAAGTTCTATATTTCAAAGAAAGTTAAAATAAAAATATAAAGTAAACAAAGCAATTAAGGAGGAGAATCAAATGAAGAAGACAATAAAGAATAATATTAAGTTACTTATTTACATAGCCACGCTGGTTATATTACTGTTGTCAGCTTGTACAAGTCAGTCAGGAACGGATAATAAAGAGAGTGTAAAAACAGAAGCTAAGAAAAGTAAAAAGAAGTTATCAAATAAAAAGAAATCATCAAAAAAGAAAAAGAAAAATAAAAAAGAGCCTGAAAGAGCAACAACTGAAGAAACAACTGAAGCAACACCCGAATATACAATACAAGAAATAGAAAGAGATTTCCAAGTAGAAAACTTTCAAGAAGCAGATGAAGAAGATATATTTTCTACAACAACCGGATATCAAATTGGAGATGATCCATCAACCAGGAAAGTTATTTCATCAGGAAGATTTGATCCGAGAGCAGCCAGAGCAGGTGTTTTATGGGAAGAAGACGGCTTGCTTGTACTTGTAGGTTTTAAAGATGATTATGATGCCGCTTCTGAAGAAGCAAAGAACAATTTTGTAAATGCTATAGGAGGAGAAGACTCAGACGGATATAAAGTGTGTATGGGCGGTATCAGCGTGCTGGATCTGCCTGTAAAAGAGCTTAATACCCATATAAAAACTATAACGGATGCATACAACGAATATATTAATTCGGGAGAAGATATTGATTTCAGGTATGAAATTAAAAAATATATTGAGGAGAATTAGTATAGTGTATTATTGACATTTAATTAATATAAGTAATAGTAGAGTAAAACTTTATTCATTTGTTACAATCTATTAAAAAAGTAGTAATAAGGCTAGATATCAACGATTCTATATAGGATACATATATTAATGTAAAATATTAACTTAGTTTTAAAGGTAGAATCAAGAACATATATAGGAGTAAAACTGGATGAAAAAACTAATGAAGATAATGAGTATCTTTTCTATCTTATTATTAATGTCATGCAACAAGCCGCCTGAAGAGAAAGCTGAAAAGATAAAATTATTTATTCGTGATTTCACTAACGAAAATAATTACTACAGCAGCAATTATGCAAAAGAAGGTAATGATTACTATTATATAAATATTAAGCATGAAGAAAGATATAAAAATTTTGAAATGAAGAGCATACCTTCAAAGTATATTGTAGGTATTGATTCGGAATACGAAATTGTAATTAATATAGGAGATATGGAGGAATATATAGAATACATACCTACTTCTGATATAAAAAAGACGATAGTGAGTTTATATGACATAGAAAGCGGAGAATTAGAGAAAACTATAGATATAAAGGAAATATTGGATAAGTATGGAAAAAGTATAAGCAATGTAAAGCAACAGTATTATGATATAGTACTTATAGATGAAGAACCTTATATAGGAATACGGGTATATGATATTAATCATTTACCAAGAGAAATAAGAGAAGTGTCCGTTCCAAATGAAAGAATTTTATATGTAAATTTATTAACAAAACAGTGTATTGAGGAATGGGATATGCCGAATGAGTTGAAAGTGGATGATGATCAAACCATAGAACTTTTAGATAGTCATCCGTATATTTTCGGGCTGAAATTTGCTATATCGGCTTATGATTGCTGGGAAGGTGTTGTGGAAGCGTCAGCAGATATAGATAATATCAATAAAAATCATAAGAAATTATATGAAAAGTTTCCGGATCTGAAAGAAAAAATTGACAAATTAAAGAAAAAGAACAAGGATGCAGAATTGGTTGTAGTACTAACCGGTGATCCGAGCTATGAAGAAATAATGGAAGTACTTTCTGAAGAAGGACAGGAATACTCATTTAACGATATTGTTATAAAAAGCGAGGATTCAGTAGACGGAATGGAACATCAGATACACAGTTTTGATGAATGGAGAAAGTATTACAGGGTACATGAGGTTGAGGGAATCAAGTCAAGTCCGATCATTCCAAGAGAGTAAAAGTATGTATAGCCGAAACATATAAATTTAGGAGAGTTAAAATGAGTAAAAAATTTAAGGTCATAACTGTATTTGTAATGACGGTATTGACATCAGTACTACTATCCTCATGCCAAGAAAAAAAGAAAGACAGGATGGAAGAATTCAAGGAAGAAGGTACATTAACTACAAGAATATACAAAAGTAATTATTATAACAGTGATTTTGCAAAAAACGGAGACGATTATTATTATATCAATCTTTTGGGGGATGATAAGGATGCTATATATGCAGCATTAAGTATTCCGTCAAAATATGTAGTTGATATAGATGCAAGATATGATTTTTTAGAATTTTGTTTTAATCACAATTATTTATGTGCAAAGATGGAACTCGAAAATCCTATTATAGATACCTTAACGGTAAAACTTTACGAGATAGGAAGTGATAACTTAATAAAAACTATAGATGTAAAGCAGATAATATTTGATAATGTAGGCAAAGCTTTTATAACTAAGGCACCGTTTAGAACCATAGCTATAGATGGAAAGGAATATTTTGGAGTGGATTTAGTAAATATGCCCTCTTTGGAAGAATATGCAAAGAACACTAATAAATTAACAAGAAACACCATATACATAGACCTTGATACCGAAGAAGTAGTCTTTAAAGATAGCATGACCACTGACTGGCTGCTTGCAAGAAGCAGATACTTTGATATATTTTCTTTAAAATTCCTACAAGACAATATGCAATCAGCTCCCTTTATAACCTCCATGTACTACTGGCAGGACTGTGTAAAGCTCTCATTTACCACAGACAAACTTCCTAAAAATACCAAGTTTTATGAAAAGTTCCCGGATCTAAAGGAAAAGTTAGAAGGATTGAACGGACAAAAGGCACGACTTGAGGTCGTACTTACGGGAAATCCTAGCTATGAAGAGATCATGGAACTTATTATGGAAGACGGAAGAGAGGTCGTATTTAACAACATAACTATATCGGCAGAAGATTCTGTAGACGGACTTGAGCATGAAGTGCACAGTTTTGATGATTGGAGGCAGTATTATAGATTGGATGAGGTGGATATGTCCTTGGTAAGTTCGATATTTCCAAGAGAAACCGATTAGAAGATAATTACTTATAAAAATAATTCTAAAAAGGAGTTGTCGCATTAAAGAAAACATCACAGTATATTATATAACTATATCAGTGTGTTTTACTGTTAAGGTGACAGCTTTTTTTTACAATAAGTTTTTTATCAGACTGCAAAGGAGGTATTATGAATAGAATCCTATATAGCTTATGTTTACTTTTACTGTTGCTTACATCCTGTAATAAAAAAGAACCTGATAAAGTGGAATATGTTGATGAAATGAGCTACAAGTCCACATACTACAGTAGCGGTTTTGCAACGGAAGGGAATGATTATTACTACATAAATACAAATAAGGGAAGTAAGGTTGTACGCGAAGGATCCTCTGTGCCTTCACGCTATATAGTAGATGTGGATGCCAGGTATGAAACTATGAATTATATTCGTATACGAAAGGCTAATGAGGCGGGGATAGAGAGCGAAATACCGAATCCGGTCATAGAAAAATTCATAGTAAAAGTTTATGATATAGGTACAAAAGAACTCTTAAAGACAATAGATGTAAAACCGCTTATAGAAAATTGTGGAGAGGACATATGTATAACAGCTTACAAATTTGATACTACTTTAATAGAAGGACAACCTTATATCATAATTGATATAAGAGATGTAGTTCATTCTATAACAGATTATAAACTTACCCCCTATAAGTGGTTTTGTGTAAATCTTCTGACAGGTGAATATATTATAAGAGAAAGGGAACCAGTGGGATTTGAAAAAAATCGATATGCAGAGGTGGCGATTTTTGCTGAAAGATGGGAGTTTTTTTCCATAAATTCACCGGGTATACATTACCAGGAAAAAATGTTTGTACACAATATGAATTATTGGGACGGTTGCAGGGTTATTGAATTTTATGTAAAAGAGATCCCGATTAATAATGAAAAGTTATACTCAAGATTCCCTACTCTAAAAGCTGAGGTTGAGAAGTTAAAAGCGGAGGACAATAACGCCCGTATTAATCTGGTGCTTACAGGCAATCCAAGTTATGAGGAAGTAGCCTCTTATATAGTAGAAGATGGTTTTGAGCCTACATTTGACGGCATGAGAGTATGGGATAATGAATCAATAGACGGGCAAAAGCATACGGTACATAGTGCTGAAGAGTGGTATAAGTACTATAAATATTATAAGCCGGAAGAGTTGGATTGGTCGTTTATAAATCCCATTTTACCGAGGGAGGAGTAGGAGGATAGAATTTATTTGATAACTTTATTGAAAATCTTATTCAAAAGGATCAATATAAATGAACCTGAAAACATAGGCATATAATTAAAAACTACAAGAAAAATACGAGGAGGAGAATAGTATGTCTTCAGAATCTAAAACCGGAGTTATATCAAATGATAGTAGATTGGCAAATGAAATTTATGCCAATATGAGAAATGCAGCAAAAATCTTTTCTATGCGAAAATTTAAGGGGTATATAACCTCAAGCAATGTAGCTAGCGATGATGAATGTAATGAGTCTTACAGCGGTGGAGTAGAAGCTACTGAAAAAGTTGCAAGGGAGATGAAAAGAACAGCTAGATTTCTTAGAAAAATAAGTGCTGCACTTATTGAAATAGATTGTACCGCTGCCAGGGACAATGCTAAGTAGATCCAATAAGCAACTGATAAACCAATAGGTACTTAAGCTTATATATATTATATAAAAGATGGAGATAAGAAGGCGCCTATATCTTAAATATTCAACTTCCCGTACCTCAAGTAAGGGCAGAATATTGAACATTCAAAGTTTATTACATCTATATGCAAAAAGAAAAGTTTGTAACCTGATTTAATTGCTTATAAACTCAAACTTGGGTTAGTATATTAAAAATCAATACTTCAGTTAACACAAATAATGATTTTATTAGCTAAAATCTAGAAATTTCAATGTACTAATCCAATTTTTGGTATGGGAAGTTTGATTTACTTATATAATAATTTTTAAAAAGGAGTTGTCGCATTAAAGAAAACATCACAGTATATTATTTAACAATATTTAGTGTGTTTTACTGTTAAGGTGACAGCTTTTTTGACAATTAGTTTTTTATCAGACTGCAAAGTGGAGGTATTATGAAAATAAGTCTAAGTAGTTTATGCATTATAACCCTTTTACTATGCTCATGTACTGTAAAAAAGACAGATGATGCATATTATGATTACTATAATGATGATAAAAATTATATTACCAGTAGTAGAGTAAGACCTGTCTTTTACAGCTGCGGTTTTGCAGCAGAAGGAAATGATTACTACTATATAAGTAAAAGCAAGCATAAACTAAAAGATGTAGAAGATCGTGTTTATCAAACCCCAAGTGTACCTTCACGCTATATTGTAGATATAGATGCAAAGTGGCAAAGCCTGTTTAGATTTGTTATAGAAGGAGCTAAGGAAAGAGGAATAAAAAAGAATATCTCTACACCTGTTATAGATAGGTTTTTTGTAAAACTGTACGATATAGAAACTAAAGAACTTGTAAAAACAGTAAATGTAAAAAAGCTTATAAAAAATATTGATGATGAGATAGCTTCTTATATGGCAGAAGGGGATTATAAGCCTACTTTTGAAGGGATGATTGTGTGGGATAATGAATCAATAGATGGAGAAAAGCATAAAGTTCACAGTGCCGAGGAATGGTATGAATATTATAAATACTATAAACCTGAAGATTTGATTCCGGAGTGGATGAGTCCTATCTTACCAAGAGAACCTAAGTACTGATAACATAAATAATATAAGAAAATTTCTACAGCATTACAGCCTATATAATCAAGTACGGCTCTTGACATTTGTGAAGTTATTCTATACAATTAGTAGGAAAGATAATATGCAGATATATAAAAAATAGATATAAGATATTTTCGGTTACAAAATGAATACTGATAAAATGATATAAAAAATAAATATCAAACTACAGAATATTTAATATAAAGTTATATAAACAGCAATAAAATTAAATATTTTTAGTTTTTTGACTAAGATGAATGACTTGCCTAAACTGTAAGCAATAAATTTATATATGTATGAGATTTAATTATAAAAAATAAAAAATGCTGTAAAAATATGCAGCGATAAAAAGGAGGGCTTTATGTCAAAGGAATATGATGTAGTAATTAAGAGCAAGGGCATGGGACATGGAGAGGATGATGAGATTCTTCTTGAGAAATTAATGGAAGGTTTCATTCATACACTTGCAGGCAGAGATAACTTGCCTAAGCACCTTATTATGTATGGTTCAGGTGTTCAACTTGCTTGCACAGGCTCTGACAGCATAGAGGATCTTAAAGTACTTGAGGAAAAAGGAGTAAAGGTACTTTCTTGTGGAATATGTCTTGATCATTATGAGTTAAAAGATGAACTTAAAGTAGGTGGAACTACAACCATGGCAGAGGTAGTTGATATCATCACAACATCTGAAAAAGTAGTTACTCCATAAAATATTTTTTAAAGGCTGCTCCGTTAAAGAAATATTATGAGAGATGATATTGCTTCTTCAAATATCACAGGTCAATGTATTTCTTGGCGGACAGCCTTTATTTTTATTATTATATTAATCGAGGTGAGAATTATGGGAACTTATCCGAATTTTTGTACGACATTGATAGGATCAATGCCAAGAAGCCCTGAATTATTGGAGCTTAAAAGACAGGCTGCTCATGACAAGGATAAAAAAGAGGCGTATATTGAAAGGCTGTTAAAAGAAACTAAAAAAGTTGTTGAACTTCAAAAAAGCACAGGAATTGATATTCCGGTTTGCGGAGAACTTGGACGGGATAACTTTGTAAGCTTTGTTGCAGAGCAGGTAGAAGGTATAAGTCTTATGAGCATGGATGAAATACTTGAAATAACCGCAAATTCCGATGATTTCAAAGAAAGTTTAAATCAAATGGACGCTTCAGATAATTCTATGAGCAACCCTATATGCACAGGTAGAATAGATACAAGCGCCCGTTTGGTTGAAGATGAAGTCAAGATCATGAAAGAGCTTGTCAGCGACAATATGTATAAAGTTACAATACCGAGTCCCTATATATTGACCCGCTCAATGTGGCTTAAGGAAGTAACACAAAGTGCATATAAAGACAGAAAAGAGTTAGGTGAGGATGTTGTAAAGTTAATATTAAATGAAGTGGAGCATTTGATAGCGGAAGGCGTTAAGGTAATACAAATTGATGAGCCTATAGTGTCTGAGGTTGTATTCCAAAGAAGCGGTGGAGATAATTCTTTTTACTGAGGTGCCTTGTCGGAAAAAGTCAAGGTTGACCAAGAATTAAAGTTTGCAAGTAATCTTTTAAAGCCGGTGCTTGCCAAGATTAGAGAGTATGAGGATGTAACCAGTGCTATGCATGTATGCAGGGGAAACTGGACAACAGATGAAAGTGTGCTTTTATCGGGTGCATACAGTAAACTTTCCAAGTTTTTCAGCGGTTTGAAAGTGGATATGTTGGCACTTGAGTTTTCTACTCCCAGAGCCGGAGAAGTGGAAGAATTATTCCACAATAACTTACTTGCCAAGAAGATCATATTAGGGTACGGAGTTATAAACCCTCGTACACCGACAGTTGAAAGTGTTGATGAGATCGTAAAAAAAGTCGAAAAAGTGCTTGAGTTTTTGCCGCCTGAAAGGATATGGCTTAATTCCGACTGTGGATTTGCCACTTTCTCAAACAGACCCTTAAACTCATATATGGTAATTGAAGCTAAACTAAGAAACATGGTTAAGGCGGCAGAAGTACTTAGAGGTAGAGTATGATAAATTTTGATCAGGCATCAAGTTCATTTCCGAAAGCACCGAACCTCCCTGAGGCAGTTGCGGAATTTATAAGAACGGGTGCAAGCAATATTAACAGAGGAAGTCTTAATATATCTTATGAGGCTACGCAGCTTGTATATAAGACCAGAGAATATATCTTGGATTATTTCGGTGCAAAAAATAAACAGGTAATTTTTACAAAAAATGTTACAGAGAGCCTTAATTTACTTTTAAAAGGATTTTTAAAGGGCGGAGATCATATTATAGTGTCTGCACTTGAACACAATGCGGTGATGCGCCCTTTGAAGTTCCTTGAAAAGATAAATGTAAGCTATTCTGTAATTCCCTGTGATGAAAAGGGCAGGTTAAAGCTTGAGGAGATCAAGTCTTTAATAAAACCGAATACAAAGGCTATTTTAACAACAGCCGCAAGCAATGTAATAGGTACTATACTGCCGCTTAGGCAGATAGGAGAGGCGGCAAAGGAAAATAATATTCCTTATTTTGTAGACGGTGCCCAGTTGGCAGGCTTTTTACCCATCAATATGGAAGCACTTGGAATAGATGTGCTTGCACTGACAGGCCATAAGAGTTTACTCGGTCCTCACGGAATAGGGGCACTTATCCTATCGGAAGAGATGGGACAGAGTATTGAACCTTTAGTTCATGGCGGTACCGGCTCTATATCGGACAAGTTCGATATGCCCAAAGTACTTCCCGATAAGTTTGAAGCAGGTACGCAAAATCTTATGGGAATTGCCGGACTTTTAGCATCAATGAGATGGCTTTCAGAGCATCATATAGAGGTTCTTAAGAATGAGCTTGCCCTTACAAGAGCTTTTATAGAGGGAGTTAAGGAGTTAACAAAAGAATATCCTATAAGACTTGTCGGGCTTGACCTTGAAGAAGGCGGATACTTACTTGATATAAGTGAAATAGAAGAAAGCTTAAACTTTGAAAGCAATAAGAAAAATTACCCTTTGCTTAAAGGAAGGGAACTTTTACTTGAAAAAATAAAAAGAACCCCGGTGCTATCCTTGTATTCTGATGAGGTTGATGTTGCAAATCTTGCCTTTTATCTTGAGAGTGAAGGTAAGATCGCTACCAGAGTGGGAATGCATTGTTCTCCTTTGGCACACACTGCATTGGGTACCTTCCCTAAGGGTACGCTAAGGTTTAGTTTCGGATATCATGAAAAAGTGGAAGATGTTGAAGCCTGTCTTAACTTAATTAAAGAGTTTTTTCATGCGGATATCTGATATAGGGAGGTAGACTGTGCAGAAAAAGAAGAAATTTGACTTGGTTTTATTTGATTCATCACATCATGCATTTGCATTTGATCAAAAAGCCAAAGAAGCAAGCCTTGGCGGAAGGTTGATACCGGTTCCTCGTGTGCTTTCCGCATCATGTGGAATGTGCTACCGCTCTCAAGTGGAAAGCAGAAACTTGCTTAAATCATTTATGGAAAATGATTCAATAAAATTTAATAAAATCGTTCATGACTTTGAGATATAATTAAAGTAGGGGTGTTGCAAGATTTGCTTCTTTTACAGTATATAGTTACTTATTTGTCTCTATACTATGTATTGTATTAAGCCCTTATCCTGCAACACCCGATTTAATTCCCCTAATTCACCTATAGCATTAAATCATAAAAAATGTTAAAATACCCCATATCAATTATGAAAGGTTTTAGTGTATTGTGTTACCGAGCTAACACAATACACTATTAGAGTTATTCTAAATAGGGTGAATAAATAATGAGAACAGCTATTATTACGGATACTAACAGCGGACTTAGTGAAGCGGAAGCAAAAAAATACGATATAAAACTTATAGCCATGCCCTTTAGTATAGGCGGAGAAGACTATTTGGAGGGGGTCAATCTTAGCATAGAGGAGTTCCTTAAAATGCAGGCTGCGGATATGGATATATCAACCTCTCAGCCGTCTCCCTTAGATGTAATGCAGTTATGGGATGAACTTTTGCAAAACTATGACAACATACTGCACATACCCATGTCATCAGCACTTTCCAACTCCTGTGAAACCGCTATGGCACTTTCAAAAGATGAGCCCTATGAGGGCAGGGTATATGTGGTGGACAGTCTCAGAATTTCAGCTACCCAGATTCATGCCTGTATAGAAGCAAGAAATATGCTTGAGAGCGGTATGGAGGCGGCAAAGGTAGCCGAGGTTTTATATGAACACAGATATGACTATAGCATTTACCTGACGGTGGATACCTTAAAATACTTAAAAAAGGGCGGTCGTATAACACCGGCAGCAGCCCTGATAGGAACCTTGCTTAATATAAAGCCCATACTTACTATACAGGGCGGGAAGCTTGACTCATTTGCGAAGGTAAGAACTATAAAACAGGCAAAGACCACTATGTTGAGTGCAATTAAGGCGGATTTGGAAAAAAGGTTTGAAGATACTGACGGAAGTAAGACAAGGATCGCTGTAGTACACGCTAACAATGATGAAGTGGCAAAAGAGTTAAGAGAAGAGATACTTAAAGAATTACCGGGAGCGAAAGATATATCAATTGCCGATCTTTCGCTCTCAATAGTTACACATACCGGACCCGGAGTTATAGCCATAGCGGCTTCGAAAAAATTAAGTTAAGTATGAATAAAGAAAAGAATATAGTTAAAAAAGGCAAGTCCCTTAATTTAAGATTTGTACTGTGTACGGTATTTATACTTATGGGCTACTTGCCTGTGCTTATATACGGTCTTGCCTACAATGCAAGTTACCGCAGTATGAGCATAGAGAACAGAAAAATAGAGCTAAAAAGCAATAATCAAATCTTAAGCAACAGAATAAGCTCTAATCTGTATCTAAGCCAATATGATAATACGGCAGCCATAGATTCGAGCATAGAGGCTTTGGCAGATGCGTATAATGCAAGAATACTTGTAGTAGATAAGAATTTTAAGATAGTAAAAGACAGTTTCAACATAGCCATGGGTAAGTATAGCGTGGCAAATGATACCATAAAGGCATACAAGGGTGAAACCACCAATGTATATGACAGCGAGAAGGAATACATAAGTCAAGCCTTCCCCATACATTCCAATGCGGATGAAAAAATCATAGATGGAGTACTTTTGGTAAGAGCTTCCACGAAAGATATAACACAACTTGTAGATGCCAATAGTAACAGATTGCTTGTATTTAACCTTATTATTCTTTTGTCTATAATAATTATAAGTATTTATCTTTCGGGTTTTATAGAAAGACCTTTTATTTCCCTGCTTAATTCATTAAATAAGATAAGCAACGGCAATATAGATACAAAAATAGAAGCCAACAGTTATACGGTAACAAGAGATATATCGCAAAATATTAATTCTACTTTGGAAAAGCTTAAGGCGGTTGATAAGTCAAGGGAAGACTTTGTGGCAAATGTTTCTCATGAGCTTAAGACGCCCATTACTTCTATACGAGTGCTTGCCGACAGTATTATGTCTATGGAAGATGTACCAACAGAGCTTTACAAGGAATTTATGAATGATATTTCGGATGAGATAGACAGGGAGTCAAAGATCATAGATGACCTTTTATCACTTGTAAAGATGGATAAGGCGGAAACAGTTCTTAATACTGAGGAAGTGGATATTAATCTTTTGATAAAACAAATACTCAAAAGATTAAGACCTATAGCTGCCGCTAAGAAGGTTGAGATAATATATGAAACTATAAGAGAGGTTGTAGCTGAGGTTGATGAGACTAAGCTGAGTCTTGCAATTACCAACCTTGTGGAAAATGCTATCAAATATAATACTGAAGGCGGCAGCGTCAAGGTAAGCCTTGATGCCGACCATAAATTCTTTTATATAAAAGTAAGCGATACCGGTATAGGTATACCGGAGGCGGAGTACGAAAGCATATTTGAAAGATTTTATCGTGTGGATAAGGCAAGGTCGAGAAGTACCGGAGGTACGGGACTTGGACTTTCCATTACTAAAAATATAATCTTAAAGCACAAGGGTATTATAAAATTAAGCAGTAAAGAAGAGGAAGGTAGTACATTTACCGTAAGAATACCTCTTAATTACATAGTGGAGAACAGGAGTGAAAAATAAACTTATATATTTATTGTTAAGCCTAAGTTTCATACTTCTTGCTGCCTGTGCCAAGAAGGAAGAAGAGACTTTGGGAAAGGGAGAATACAATATTTACTATCTTAATTCTTCAGGTACGGAGCTTAGTAAGGTAAAGTATGAGGCCGAGAGTGCGGAAAGAGATGAGCTTATAGATGAGCTTGTTACCGAGATGATGAATGTTCCCGGAGACAAGGAAGTCATATCTGCATTTGACGATAAGGTGGCTTATGAAAAGCATGAACTTAGAGAAGATGTGGTGTATTTGTATTTTGATTCAAACTACAGCTTGATGAAGCCTTATAAGGAGATACTTACAAGAAAAGCCATAGCCAATACCTTGGAGCGTGTAAAAGGTATTAAATTTATAGGCATCTATGTAGATGATCAGCCACTTGTAGATGTACTTGGCGAAGTGGTTCCGCTTTTTTCTTCAAGCGATTTTATTGACGGAATTACCAATGTAAATGCATACCAAAAGGTAAAGTTAAAGCTTTATTTTGCTTCGGAGTCGGGAGAGGGTCTGGTAGAAGAGGACAGGTCGCTTTTTTATGATATAAATACTCCCTTGGAGAGGCTTGTACTGGAGCAGCTTATACAAGGACCCAATTCAAAAAATGCAAGAGCTACCATACCCTATGACACAGGTATTATAAATACTTATATAGATGAAAATATATGCTATATAAACTTTGATGATGCTTTCCTTAAGCAAAACCTTGGAGTCAGAGAGGATGTTGCCATATATTCCATAGTTAATTCAATACTTGAGATCAATACGATCAATAAGGTGAAGATTTTGGTAAACGGCTCATCCAATGTGATGTATAAGGATGTGCTTAATTTGGATACGGTATTTGAAAGAAATTTGGATTATCTGGAGAAAGATTAAATGAAAAGACCGCCGGTATTATTTTTTGCAGCTTGCGTACTTGGAGAGTTGGCAGCTATGAAAAGCCTTTTAATGGCTGTAATATTGGCAGTATTTATAACAATAAGCTTTGTTATATTGAGTAAAACGAAAGTTATAAGTTCTTATATCAAGAAATATAAAGGCTTGATATGCACAGCTATATTTATGTATTTTTTGGCTGTCTGTGCTGTGGGCATAGACAGTTATAAGAGTGCTTTGGATAAAGAGCTTGAGGCAAATGTTAATAAAAAAATAGAAATTATTGCTATAATAAATTCAATCGAGGAAAAAGAAGAGTTTGCCTTACTTGGTCTTGATAAGATTGTAGCCTATGTGCCTTTGGAAGAGGTCGGTAAAATAAAAATAGGCTACAAGGTAACTTTAAGCGGTACCTTATCAAAGCCTCAAAGAGCAAGCAATGAGGGTGGATTTGATGCTTACAGCTATTATAAATCAAAGCATATAGACTATATATTAAAAGTAAAAAATATAGAGATAAAAGAAAAAAGCACGAATGTATTTAAAGAATACCTGTATACAATAAAAAAAGTACTGAGAAAAAGGGTGCTTGACTTATATGACGAAGACTGTGCAGGTATTATATCCGCAGCCCTTTTGGGAGATAAGCAGGATTTAAGCGAGGATATATATGATATGTATAGGAAAAGCGGAATAGCCCATCTTTTAGCCATATCAGGTCTTCATATATCCATACTTGGGCTTAGTCTTTATAAGTTACTTAGGGAAAGGCTTAAATTAAGCTTTATAAGCTCCGCACTTACGGTATCTATCTTTGTATATCTATACAGTATTTTTACCGGTTCAAGTATAAGCGTAATAAGGGCGGCAGGTATGCTTGTGTTATTTTGTATAGCTCAGGTGCTTGGAAGAACTTATGACCTATGCTCTGCCGCCTGTATCTTAGGTATAGTCAATCTTTTGTATTCGCCCTACACTCTATATCAGGGGGCATTTCAACTTTCTTATATGGCAGTTTTTTCTATAGGGCTTGTAGCTGCTAAAATCATAAAAAGATACAAAATAAAATCCTTTTTTCTACAGTCTTTTATAGTAAGCAGTGTTGTGAGTATATATACTCTGCCTATTATTCTTTATTTTTTCTACAGTTTTTCACCCTACAGCATAATTCTTAATATGCTGGTAATACCCCTTATGAGTTTTATCATTTATTTTGCTGTTACAGCCCTGTTATTTTTCGGGCTTATACATTCGATAAGTATAGTTTGTGTAAGACTTAGCAGTCTTATACTTGAAATTTATCTTATTTTGATAAGAATTTTTGAAAAGCTGCCGGCTTATAGGCTTTTGATGGGCAGAGCATCTGTGTGGCAGCTTGTCTTATATTATGCTATTATAAGCGTGTGCTTTTTTGCATTGATTTATGCCAAAGGTTTATCCGGTAGTAAAAGAGGCTGCAAATGTAAGGCTTGCTATATAAGAATCGGAATTTATCTAACCTGCTGTTTTTTAAGTGTATTTATTTTACAAAAAATAAGGTATAGGGAAAGTGTTATAAAGTTTATAGATGTGGGGCAGGGAGACGGCATTTATATAAGTGCGGGAGCTAAGAATATACTTATAGACGCCGGAAGTACAAGTAATAAAAATGCAGGCAGGTATGTGCTGCAACCTTTTTTGGAAAGCCAGAGGGTAGGAAAGCTTGACTGTGTGTTTTTAACTCATGCAGATTTAGATCATACCAATGCCCTTATGCATCTTATAAAAGAAGATATCATTAAGGTGAAGATAATATATTTGCCCATACTTGCATTAAATGATGAGTCTTATAATTATATTACGGAGCCGGCAGCTCAAAAGAAAATAGCTGTAAAATATATCGGCAAAGGTGATATAATTAACATTGATGAAAATATAAGCCTAACTTGCATATCACCAAGTAGGGAAAATACTACTGATGACAGCAATGAGAAAAGTATAATGCTTATCTATAAGGAAGATAATTTTAAAGCGGTATTTACAGGTGATGCAGGTAGGTGGAGCGAGGAGTTTTTATTAAAAGATGAAGCTGTAGCGGCTATGTTAAAGAACAGTACTTTGTTAAAGGTGGGGCATCACGGCTCTTTTACCGCAAGCAGTGAAGAGTTTATAGACTGCGTACTGCCAAAGTATGCCGTACTTTCGTATGCTAAGAATAACAGGTATAATCATCCGCATAGAGAAACCGTATACCGACTTGAAAAGCACAATATTAAAAGTTATCATACAGCAGTATCGGGGCAGATAAATTTTAAGATCAAGAATAATAAATTGTATATCAGTGAATATTTACAAAATTAAGTTACAGTTTAGATGGGTAATTCATCTTCGTCAAAACTAAAAGTATTTAGCTCTTATTTATAAATTAGACGAAGATGAATTTCGGCAGCAAACTGTTATAAGTATATGTCTACTATCTTAACTATAAGAAGACTAACGGAGAAAGTTATGAAAGTACTAAATGAAGATATAAAATCAGGAAAGTTTAAGTCCTTGTACCTGCTTTGCGGTACTGAAAAATTCCTTGTACTCAGTTACAAGAAAAGACTTAAAAAAGCCATAGTTCAGGACGATATGAACTACAGTTTTTTTGAGGGCAAGCAAATAGAAGAAAAGGAGCTGATGGATACAATAGCCACCCTGCCTTTTTTTGCGGAGTCCAGATGTATCATAGTTGAAGACAGTAATTTATTTAAATCGGCATCGGATGCATTTATAAACTTTTTAGATACTATTCCAAAAAGCAGCCATGTTATTTTTATAGAAGAAGAGGTTGATAAAAGATCAAAGTTATATAAAAAAGTAAAGGAGCTTGGCTATATAGCGGTATTTGATACGGTTGAGAGAAGGGAGCTTAGAAACTGGGTAATAGGATTCGTTAAAAGGTATAATAAGGAGATAAGTCCCTACAGTGCAGAGCTTATACTTGACTATGTGGGAACTGATATGAACAGGCTCAGTACAGAGCTTGAAAAGCTTATTTCATTTGCGGGTGATAAGGGTTTAATAGAAAAATCCGATATAGAGAGTATTGTAAGTGAGAGCCTGCAAAATAAAATATTTGAAATGATCAATGCAATAGTGGTAAGAAATACGGACAGGGCAATGGATATATATGAGGACTTGCTTGCCTTAAAAGAAGCACCGCTTAAGGTTATAAGTTTGATTGCCGGACAGTTTCATCAATTACTCAGTATTAAGGATATGCTTGCTGACGGGATAGGAAAAAAAGAGATAGGAGCGAAACTTAAACTTGCGGACTATGTGCTGAGCAAGCTTGTAAAACAGTGCCAAGGTTTTGACAGAAAAAGGTTGTATGCGTATTTTAATAAGTGTATAGAGTTGGAGTATGATGTTAAAAAGGGTTTGATAGGAGATAGGCTGGCACTGGAAATAATTATAGTGGGAGATTAGAGCATCGTTTTGTTAGCTTAAGTATTGAAGTAATTATAGTATGGTACTAAAAAAGACTGTAGGAAGCAAGTTTGCTATCTACAGTCTTTGAAAATTTTTTATTGATTATGCAATTGCATTAACAGCCTTGGTAAGTTTTGAAACCTTACGAGCGGCGTTGTTTCTGTGGTATACACCCTTGCTCTTAGCCTTGTTGATAGCTGAAACAGCCTCACGAAGCTTAAGTACAGCGTCTTCCTTGTTCCCTGCTGTTATAGCAAGCTCAACCTTCTTGGATGCTGTCTTAACCTTTGATTTTATTGACTTGTTTCTTGCTGCTCTTAACTCGGCTACGAGTATTCTTTTCTTAGATGACTTAATGTTTGCCACTTGCTTTCCCTCCTGATAAAAAATAAAATTCAATGTAGTTATTAGTGTCACAAGGAAATCCTTGCTGCAGTAAACTGCATTTACAGATATTACATCGAATCATGGACACGGACAGCTCGATGTAAACATACTGCATTATTTTAGAGTATTTATACTTGATTGTCAAGTGTTTAAAGCTCAAAGACTTTTAAGATTCCAGCTCATCATAGGCTTTTTTTAGTCTTTCCATAGCTTCTTTAAGTGTTGCTTTGGGGCAGGCTATGTTAAATCTTTCAAAGCCTCTGCTTGCCTTACCGAAGATACTGCCCTTATTAAGCCATAGTTTTGCTTTTTTCTCTATAAATTCATCTCTTTTTGCATCATCAAGTCCCAGCTCTCGCATATCGACCCATATAAGATAAGTTCCTTCAGGCTCTATCATATGAATTTTAGGCATATTTTTCTGTATAAACTCTCTCATAAAGGCTATGTTCTCATTAAGGTAAACCAAAAGATCGTCAAACCATGCACCGCCATTCTTATATGCAGCCTTTGTTGCAGCTATACCCATCATATTAGGCTGTGAGTAACCGGCTTTTTCTATGGTACTTTGGTATAGTCTTTTTAGTTCTTTATTTTTTATAAAAATATTGCAGTTATGGAGTCCGGCGAGGCTGAAACTTTTGCTTGCAGAGGTTGCAAGTATTGCATTGTCCTCAAATTCCTTACTTAAAGAAGGAAAAACAAAGTGCTTATTATCCCCGTATACAAAGTCGCAGTGTATCTCATCACTGAATACAAGTACCTTGTGCTTTAAGCAAATATTTCCGAGTTTAAGCAGTTCTTCCTTAGTCCAAACCCTTGAAACCGGATTGTGAGGACTGCAAAGTATGAACATTTTTACATTTTCGGAAACTATTTTTTTCTCAAAATCATCAAAGTCTATACGGTATTTGCCGTTTTCTATATATAGGGGATTTTCAACCAATTTTCTACCATTCCTAAGTATTGCATCATAAAAAGGATAGTAAACCGGAGTTTGTATGATAATGGCATCACCCTTTGAAGTAAAGGTCTGTACTGCGGCGGCTATGGCATAAACTATGCTCGGTGCTTTAATAAGAGCCTCTTCGCAAAGCTCATACTGATGCCTTGAGTGAAACCAGTTATAAACCGCTTCAAAGTAATCCGACTTGGTGTCGGTATAGCCATATACACCATGATCTATAAGTTTTTGTAAAGCCTTGCTTATCTCAGGTGCAGCCTTAAAATCCATATCCGCAATCCACATAGGTAAGAGATCATCACTTTTGCCTCTTTCCTTGGCAAAGTCGTATTTTAGGCAATCGCTTCCCCTTCTGTCGATAATTTCATCAAAATTGTATATCATCCTGTCCTCCTTGTAAGTATTATAAAAATTCGTTAACGGTTTATTCTAAGCAAGTGCCTGTTCCAAGTCCTTTATAAGGTCATCCACATCTTCAAGCCCTACCGAGAGTCTTAGGAATCTGTCATTGATACCCAGCCTTTCTCTTACCTCAACAGGTACATCACCATGGGTCTGTATCATGGGATAAGTCATAAGACTTTCAACACCGCCAAGACTCTCCGCATAAGAGATAAGCTTTATTTTCTCAAGTGCCTTTCTGGCAGTATCCGCATTATCGGTAACAAATGATATCATACTTCCAAAACCTGATGCCTGCTTTAGGTGTATATCATGCCCCTTATGCTCCTTAAGACCTATATACATAAGTTTGCTTACCTTGGGATGGTTTTTAAGAAAATCCGCTATCTTCATAGCGTTTTTTTCCTGTCTTTCAAGTCTTACACCTAAAGTCTTTATACCTCTTAGTATAAGGTAGGAGTCAAAGGCGGAAAGAGAAAGTCCTAAAGTCTTATAGGTAAATCTCATTTTTTCAGAAATACTTTTATCCTTAACGGAGATAAATCCTGCCAAGGTATCGTTATGACCGCCTAAAAATTTCGTAGCACTATGTAAAACAATGTCGGCTCCAAGCTCCAAAGGTCTGCAAAAATAAGGTGATAAAAAGGTATTGTCAATTATAAGCAGTAAATTATACTTTGAAGCTATTTCCTTCATCTTGTGCAGATCGGTTACAAGCATGGTAGGGTTGCTGGGGGTTTCTATAAAAAGTGCCTTGGTATTGCTCTTTATACTTTTTTCAACCAAATCGGCATTAGAGCTGTCTACATAGTCAAAGCTTATACCTTTTTCCTTGCCTACCGTATTAAAAATTCTTACCGAGCCGCCGTAGAGGTCTTCTGAGCAGATTATATTATCCCCGTTTTTAAAAAGGTCAAGCATTAGAGTGATGGCAGCCATACCTGAATTACAGGCTATGCTGTCATAGGCATTTTCAAGCCCTTTCATAACCTTCTCAAGCTCCGCTCTGGTAGGGTTGCTTTCCCTTGAATAATCGTAGCCGGTACTTTCGCCTATGCCCGGATGAGCAAAGGTTGCCGCTTGGTATATGGGTACGGTTATAGCACCGAAGGGGTGGTCTTTATCTGAATTGTCATGACAGTGTATGCATAAAGTATTAATGTTATAAGACATATTTAGTCCCTCCATTAGGTATTAATTATTTAAGAATCCCTTGCCTATGATTTCACTTGAAGAAGTGATGATTATAAAGGCATGAGGCTCGTTTTTTTTGACAAAGTTTCTTAACTTTAAGGCTTCCATTCGCTTCATGGTAGAAAGTATTATAGTTTTATTCCTATGTGCAAATGCGCCCTGTGCCTCGTAAGTGGTTGCCGAACGATGCAGCTTATTTATTATGTATTCGCATATTATATCAGGTTCTTCACAAATAATAGTAAAACATTTGCAGGTATTAAAATTTTCTATAAAGCTGTCTATGATAATAGACTTACAGCTAAGTCCCAAAAGAGACAGCAGGGCAGTCTTAGGGCTGAATATGAAGAAGGATATAAGTATGGCTATAAAGTCCGCAAGAAAAAGCATGGCACCTATATTAAGCGAAGTATATTTCTTGATTATCATGGCAACTATATCGGTTCCTCCGCTTGAAGCTCCTATATTAAAGAGTATGGCTGAGGCGATTCCGGGTATAATAATTGCAAATATAAGCTCAAGCAAAGGCTCATCTGTAAGCGGCTTGCTGATATGAAAATACTTTTCAAACAAACTGATGCTTACTGATAAAAGAAGGCTTGCATATACGGTCTTTATACCGAATTTCTTTCCTATAGTAACAAAACCCAGTATTAAAAGTATTATATTGGCTATGTTGATAAAAGTGGAATTGGAAAGATGTGTAAGCCGGCTTACAACTGTTGCATAGCCGGTTATTCCGCCAAAAGAAAAGTTATTCGGGAACTTAAAAACACAGGTTCCGACTGCCATAAAAAGGATACTTACGGTAATTATGGTATACTCTATAATAGTTGTTTTTAACTTGGATCTACTTTTTAACAGTGTGTCTAACATCTAATATACTCATCTTTCTTGCTTGATAAAATAAGAACTAATATGCTATACTTTTGCTACTTGATAAGATAAGCAGCAGCTTTTATTTATCGGTTCATTTTAATTTTCATTACCTATAACTATAACCCATATGGTGATTATAGGCAATAAAGATTAATGTATTTTTTTTAAGTGGCAGCAGTTTGCTTATGCAAAAAACAATAATAAGCTCTGTAGAATTATGAGTTTGATAAGTGATGAATTGCATAAGCGAATTGTTGACAACAAGGAAGGAGTAATATTATGAAAAAAACTTTACTTACAACTTTATCGACATTTGCCTTGATGGCACTTCTTGGTGCCTGTGTACCTTCAAGTACGGAGTCTACTGCTGCAAAAGAAGGTGATTCAAGTGCAGTAAGCGCAGAAAGCACTGCTGCACAAACGGGTGAAAGCAGCAAAACGGTAGACGAAAATCTTCCTAAGATAGGAGTTATACAACTTGTAGACCATACTTCACTCAATATAATCTACGATGCATTTTCCAAGGAACTTGTGGAGCTTGGTTATAAAGACGGGGAAAATGTTATTATAAACTTTAAGAACGCTCAGGGAGATATGGCTAATCTTCCTACTATAGTACAAAGCTTTGAGGCTGATAAGCAGGATGTGGTAGTAGCAATTACAACCCCGGTTGCACAGGCGGCTATGTCTCTTACCGCAAGTACTCCTGTAATCTTTTCCGCTGTAACTAATCCGGTTGAAGCCGGAGTAGTATCCGACCTTAATACTATAGACAAGGGTATGACAGGAACTACGGATGCGGTAAATGTTGATAAGATCATGGATCTTGCAATGAGTATAAGTAAGGATGCGAAGACTGTAGGATATATATATAATCCGGGAGAGGATAATTCGGTAAGTAACCTTGCGGCATTAAAAGAGTATGCAAGCAGTCATGGACTTACAATAGAAGAGGCAAGTATTTCAAGCAGTGTGGACTTACAAAGCGCAGCATCTTCTTTAGCTGAAAAGGTGGATATTTTCTTTGTTGCCAATGATAATACCGTTGCCGAGTCAATGCCGGTACTTGTTAAAGTTGCCAATGATGCAAAGAAGCCTTTATATGTAGGTGCGGACTCCATGGTTATGGACGGAGGTTTTGCAACCGTAGGTATAGATTATACCGATCTTGGTAAGGAGACCGCCCGTATGGTCGATCAGGTACTTAAGGGCAAGAAGGTTGAAGAAATGCCTGTAAAGGTGTTTAAGGATGATTTGTATACCTATATCAATACCGATACTGCAAAGACTATAGGTGTTGAAATTCCTGAAAGTATACTTTCAGATGAAAAATTCGTAGAAATTAAGAATAAAAAATAGTTAGAGGGAGAGTATATGGCTTTATCTACATTTCTGGGCAGTATAGAGCTTGGATTAATATTTGCCATTTTATCATTGGGGCTTTTTATAGTATTTAGAATTTTGGACTTACCGGATCTTACCGTAGACGGAAGTTTCGTTACAGGACTTGCCTACACTGCGGTATGGTCAAAGGCACAAAATCCGCTGTTGGGTATATTTTTCGGAGTGCTGGCAGGAGCCTTGGCAGGTATAGTTACAGGAATTTTACATACAAAACTTAAAATACACGCTATTTTAGCAGGAATATTAACTATGACGGGACTTTACTCCATAAATCTTATGATCATGGGAGGAAAACCCAGTATATATTTTTACGGAGAAAAGACTATATTTACCCCTTTTGAAAATAAGTTGTTCTTAGCAGGTTATGATATGGGGAAACTTTTGTTTCTGGCTGTTTTAGTGACGCTTATAGTTGTAGTAATGTACCTGTGCCTAAAGACACAGATCGGACTTTCTCTTAGAGCTACGGGAGATAATGAGGCTATGGTAAGAAGTTCAAGCATCAATACAGATGTAATGAAGATACTGGGCTTTACCATATGTAATATGTTGGTTGCCTTATCCGGAGCAGTATTTACTCAATACAGTTCCGGCGGTACTACAGGTTACGGAGTAGGTATGCTGGTACTTGGACTTGCAAGCATAATTATAGGAGAGACCGTACTGCCAAGAAGAGGTATGCTAAGTCATCTTATAGCGGTAGTTGTGGGAGCTATAGTATATAGATTTATAATTACCGTAGCTTTTCAACTGGGACTTCCGGCAGAAAGCCTTAAACTTTTCAGTGCTGTAATAGTAATACTTGCCCTGTCGGTTCCGGTTGTAAAAACATCCCTAAGGAGGTTTAAAAAGCGTGCTTAGTATAAAAGATTTGAGGGTTGTATTTAATAAGGGAACAAACAATGAAAAGGTCGCTTTGGACGGTATTGATTTGGAGCTTTCGGACGGAGACTTTGTAACTGTTATAGGAAGCAACGGGGCAGGTAAGAGTACCTTGCTTAATGCCATAGCGGGCAATATAGAGATAGAAAGCGGCAGTATAATAAATAACGGTGTGGATATAAGCTATATGAAGGAGTACAAGAGAGCAAGATTTATAGGAAGGCTCTATCAGGATCCTCTAAAGGGTACAGCTCCGCATATGACTATAGAAGAGAATCTGGGTCTAGCCTACAGTAGGGGTAAAAGGCTTAGATTCGGATTTGGTGTAAGAAAGTCGGACAGACAGTTTTTTAAGTCTGCCTGTGCAGGACTTAACCTCGGACTTGAGCATAGGCTAAAAAGTGAGGTAGGTCTTCTTAGCGGAGGGCAAAGACAGGCGCTTACACTGCTTATGGCAACCTTGGAAGTGCCGGAACTTTTGTTGCTTGACGAGCATACAGCGGCACTTGACCCTAAAACAAGTGAGCAGATCATGAAGATAACCAAGGAAATAGTGGAAAGCAATAAGATAACAACCCTTATGATCACTCATAACATACAAAATGCCTTGGAATACGGCAATAAGACCTTGGTTATGTCAGGCGGCAGGATACTGACCATACTGGGGGAAGAAAGAAAGGATATGGATATCTCGGATATTATGAAGCTTTATGCGGCTAATCATGACAGCTTGAGTGATAAATTTATTCTCTCATAAAAATGGTGGTTTATCTATCACATAAACCGTTACAAACATATCTTGCCTTGGACACGCTCTCGCT
>ERZ773069.207-NODE-207-length-41876-cov-55.924583_pt1 | contig 41876 bp, 49 predicted proteins | sample MGYA00580619_ERZ773069 | MGnify/ENA primary metagenome ERZ773069 (study PRJEB29015, sample SAMEA2738007) | human oral metagenome | biome: human oral; feature: human-associated habitat; material: dental | place: China | collected 2108 ...
TAAAAAGCCCCTCAATGAGGGGCGTGTTTTATTTGTGATTACTCAGCGGAAATTATTCAAAAGTGCCATCTATCCACGTCATTACTGGATTTTATGTGTTTTAGGTTGAGCAACGGTTAAGCAACCGTTTTGATTTTAAAAAAATTTTAAAGCTCTCGCATTTATATTTCTCGGATAGAATAGTGGATTCCAAAGAATTTAATAAGCTTCAAAACGTTGGCTCGATTATACTTTGACGGAGCAGAAATTATTAATGTTTTATCACTATTAACATATACTACCTTTATATCATCTGTCCAAATAAAATCAGGAAAATGCTCGACCAATCTAAGGTCCTCCCATGTTTCCCTGCCAACAAGAAGTATGCCTTGCCCTAGCCTCTGCTGCATGGAGCATATTATATCCCATGCATCGGCGTAGTTATCTACGATTATTGCGTCCCTCATAAAATGTGGGTCTTTATAAAATACTTTCAGCATTACTCCCACCTCCTATTATTACCCTAATTACACCATAATTTTATTTTATCTGCAATTATTACTTATAAACAAAAAAAGACCTTACTATGGATACAACCTAGTAAGGTCTTTTATAAAATAACTAAACTTGTTCAATTTTGTAAGATAGCATCAAATCGTCGATAAGACCTCTTACTCCTTCCTCGTTATATTCTTTCGGATCGAGAATAACTTCAGCTATCCAGTCAGCCGTCCAAACGTAATCAACACCTTCCGGCCATACGAAATCAGGAAATTCTTCTCCCATATCGCCTTCATCCCATGCGTCCTTATCCCACTTGCCTATGCAAGGAGATTGACGCATTTCATGCTCGTATATCATATCCCATACTTCTTTATACGATTCTGCTGTCCCCATGAACCAAGGTTTTTGAGTTGCTGTACTGTAGACTTTTAACATTTTAGGTTCCTCCCCATATAATCGTTCCATACCTTGACGAGATACTAACCAAGTACCTTTTGATTTTCTACACTCATCTGATGTGAATCTAGGTGGCGTATTCCGTTGACCAGAGCACGCCTGCTTTACTGTAACCGGGCTAATTCCCCAACGTTCCGCTGCTTCCGCGGAGGTCATAACGTCCTCGAACTCCATAAGTACCTCCTATTTTCCCCAACCTAATGCGATTTCAGTATCATTTTGCATTTCGGCTACCGCTTTTAAGCTATCAAATGTATCGGCTTGTTCGAAACACATATCTTCGAATTCGCTTTTGAAAGTGTATTCCTTCCAGTATTTGCGGTTCAATTTAACTGCATAAGCATAAAGGCCTTTATTATAATTGCGAACTTCGGCAACATTCCAATCCTTTAGATATACAACTTTATTGTTATCAATCACTAATACAGGGTTACCTTTAACGAATTTCACATTGTTAGTTACAATGATAATTTCATCATCACTAATTACATGGTTAAATTTGAAGTACTTATTAGAAGTATGCTTCACTTCTCCGAAGAATTTAGTTAATTGTGTTTCTTTTACGTCTTTTAAAAATTCGCTGTACTTGCTCATGATTGTTGCTCCTTTTAATATTTCCCTTATCTTTGATTTCATTATACATCTAATTCGATGTAAATGCAAGTACTTTTTTATAAATTTTCAAAAAAAAATAAGGCCTATCACAAATTCACATTTAACTGTGTTGTGATAGGCCTTATATGTGTAATTACAACCAATCCATGAGTCCACCTGCTCATGCTCAGGAGATGTGTGGATCACCTCGCTATCCGCGTATCGCAATTCCGATTGTCGCACCCGCTCCCAGTATTTGGGATAGGTTGCGTTGCATTCGTAGTCGCTTGATTGTTTTCTTGTCGTTCTCGATTTGCCCTTTCAATTCGGTCAAAGAGTTCTGCATTTCGTTCAAGGTAACTTCTTGCTTCACTAAGTCCGCTTTGGCTTTGTTCAATTCGTTCTCCAATTTGTTGATTGTATTCCTGGCTTCGTTCAATTCTTGTCGCTGCTTCACGGCTATAGTCTGTGCTTCTGTCAATGGAATGTTGGACGCGTTGATTAAGTTCAACGCTTTCTCGTTGTTGCTCTTGAGCTCGTTCCACTGCGTTAATGGCACGTTGATAGTCGGTTCCGCTTGGTTGGTAGAATATGTATCCGATGCAAAGGCAGATGACGAGCCCAATACAACCGATAATAATATAGCGGTAAGTAGGGTGATTAAGTAAAATTTTGATTTTGTCATACATCATACCCCTCCTGCATAATCTGTGATACCACGTGCAATGGCTCTCACAATAGTATCAAGGTCATTGTTAAGTAGTGCTAGGTCTTCATCATTATCGATGAAGGCCATTTCCACTAATACGGCTGTTGCATCCGTGCCATTTAACACCCATAAATCTTGCCGTTCTTTTACACCCCGATCAACCGTATTAATGCTGCGAATGATTTGAGATTGAATAGCATTTGCTAATTGTTGGCCGTTGAAAGACTTGTACAATGTTTCAGTGCCACGTGCCTGCGTATTAAAAGCGTTACAATGGAGCGATACGAATATATCCGCTCCCCATTCGTTAGACGTTTCACACACAAGACCTAAATCATCATTTTGTAAAGTTCTAACTTCACATCCTGCAGTTTGTAAATAACAAGCCAATAACTTACCTGCATCACGAGCAACGTCGCATTCACGACGTCCTGTGTTAGGATTTACTGCTCCAGAGTCCAGGTCAATATCATGACCTGGATTTATAAATATTTTCGTCATTACTACTACCTCCTTCTAATTTATCAGGGACGCCATTATTGTTTCTATCCAACCAAAGGCCTAGGAAGCCTACTACGGCTGTCAATACACTAGGAATGAATATATGGTCAATAATATTGAGCCCAACATCAATCAGCTTATTAGTTTCACTTGATACATAGCCCCTAGCAAATGCCATAACATACTCTGTTATGACTAGCCAAATAGGAATTAGCATAACAAGTACTAGAATCCGTGTCGCTAGTACTCCAGTAGGATGGATATTAGCAACACGAATAGCACTATATGCGGATTTTAGACGGTTCATGATTTGATACTTCATCACTAATCGCCTCCTATATCATCAGTATTGAGCGTGATACTTCTTCCTATTGGCATATTATTCAGAACTTGGATATGCATCAGTTCAGTACTCAGACTCTGAACTGTGGTTTCTAGGTTATTGAGCCGGTGAAACTTCGCAGCATCTCGTTCTTCCAGCTTGACCAATTGCTTTAGTATTTCCTGATTGCTTTTTGTTAAATCAGCGATACTATTGATAGCATCGGATAACTTATCGTCATAGTCCTTACGCTGTTTATCCATGCGTCGAGCCAAATGGTCATCTAATTCTTGCTTAACCGCAACTAGCGAGGTATGTTCTAAGAACCACACCATCGCACGAAACGAACCCCTAAGGGCGGCCCAGATAACCCCTAACAGGGTTACCCAGAATCCAATGTCCGCGAAGTAGGCAGGGATGCCGAAGTCCATTAGCAATAATCTAATTTCGTCCATTTAGGCCTCCGTTTTCTCCCATTTTTCACTGTAAAGGTTCCATTTCTTGGTGTGATCTGGATTGTAGACCTCTAATGAAATTTTTTGCATCATGACTTCTCTCGGTGGGTGAGATTCCTCACTAACAGTCATTTTATTAACACTAATGAGATCATAAGATTTTAAATCAAGGTTATCACCCGCCCATACAAATGCAGGAATATTGATTACCGCAAGAGAACTGTTAGCGAAAGCATCCCTATCAATATCAGTGGCCTTTGGCAAATTAATAATATTGTGGTCGGTTCCGACGAATGCTAATGCACCAACTTTAACAACGTTTGGACAGGTAAGTTCGCCCTCCAAATCGCTACGGCCATAGAATTGCTTAGGTAAAATTTCTGTAGCCGTTTCCGGATTGAATTCAACAAGACCTTTGATTTTAACAGTGCCAATGACATGATCGATTAAGTTAAGATACTCAAGATATATATCATCTGTACCGTAGGGATGAATTCTAATAGTTGCACTCCCGGATTGAATTTCAACAGCTTCTGTTTCACCACTCACTCGAACTTTAAAGCCATCTTGCCCAGATACTCGAATTTCAGTATCCCCTTTTCTTGGTTCGTTAAATATAAGTGGTGCATAAGGCTGTTCATTCAACGCATGGACAATAGCAGTTAATATCGCTTCAAGAGTACCACTATTAATAAGAACATTCTTACCTTGAAGTGCTGAAACAACGCCTGATAAGTTTGGTAGCTTTACTTTTAAGGATTCCAACCACTCCTCCTCGGTTCCTACGAATCCATGTGCTAAAGCGATTTCATAAGCACTTTTTCCGTTATCGCCTACCATGGTTGCTTTTACTTCCGCCTCTACTTTAATCGGACCTTCAAGTCTTACTGGTAACGCTTTGTTTTGCATAATACATTCCTCCTCTAATCATGCATGGCCACATCCTGAATTATGTTGACTACACCCATGCCCAGTTTGTAATATCGGCTAGGCTCCGATTCCTTATATGCAAAAGCATCATACACATGCTCACCAAAGGACTTAATTTCTAAGGTATCCTTTCCGGAAATATTGAATGTCGCAATCCTCCCAGATGCTACCCCTTGTACTTTAACGACAAGCGGACCGCTTGCTCGCTTTCGTATAGCGAATACTGACTTAAACCCGGTCAAATCCACATTGTCATCTTGAACCGCGTAAACTATCCCGAAATCCTCGCCAATGTTGAGGTCTATATCCTTTACATTCATTACTTATCATCTCCCTTAATTGAATGGAATCGTACCTTGTTTATCGTACCCGGTCACATCGACTACCAAATACTGAGATGTGGTTTTACCCGAGCAACCTACAGGATACGTAGTGACTGTATTCCAATTAATGAACTGATACGATTTCAGCGATACAGTACTCTCATCGTGAAATCTGAACGTTTGCCACACTCGCCCCGTGTGTGACTTTTTATCTCCATTATTAATATTAGGCCCCCAAACGGATGCATCGATTACGGACATAGGAATAATTGCGACCTTGACGCCATATGTCTTTGGGTCACGAGCCATGTCTGTAAAGGTGTCCGGAACGTAGTTTGATAACTGACTATACCAATCGTGCGCGTAATGATCGATTATGCGTAGGTATCTGATGCGGCTATCATATATCACATCATTCTGCAGATTGTAATCTGTTGCCCAAGACGCTTTATAATATTTGTGACGACCAAGAACTTGCAATGCCGTATTAGGCTTACTACTTCCTACCTTATCAACAAATCGAATACGAGGCGTGTCTGCATTAGCCGTAACATCCTCGAAATAGCCGAAGCAATAGAACTTGATGCCAGCTTTTACTTCATCCACCATTGCTTGCGTTACCTTTTCGCCTGGTTTAATTACATCCACTATCAGTACCATTAATTGCTCACGACGTTTATGGACCCACTGAGCTGCGAATTCATATCCTTGTGGAACTGATACTGCGATAACAGGTGCGTCGCCATGATATATGCGATTAGTGATATAAAAGACCTGAATTACATTAGCCTCCCCCGCAATATATCCGTATTGGTATTTACTTGTAGGCACCAGCATAGGTGCGTAAGCTACAGGTTTGAGCGGGATTTGAACCGTTGGCGTTATCCCCCTCATCGCCCCGGTGTAGAGAACTGCATCTTTTTGTTTAGGGAAACTGAGATATACTAGATTGTCATAGGTATCGTTTATAATCGTGACACCTTCTTTATTCTGGATGTTAATAAATTCCATACGCCAACCACCCTTCATACGTAAGATCCTTAAATTGACGATTGATATTATATTCATCCTGGGACACTGCAAAATAATATGTTATGATATTGCCCCTAACCTCTGCCACTAAGTACTGTCCCATGGCTGCAGCCCAGACATGTTGCCCAGGCAGCAATCCATTCACGGTAATTTGTTGACGTCGATTAGGGATGTCAGATACATACATCCGCCCCTCGATACGTGTGAGCCTTTCCTTGAGATTTAGTATGATATTGCCGTTAGCATCATAAGCTAATACATGCGGTTCCATAATACCTCCTACCAGCATCCAAGTTTAATCCGAGGGTTATTATCATCATCAAAACCTGTAATAAGATTATCTTGAATCTCAACACGAGCACCGGTCTCTCTTGAACGAAGTAACCCGATTGTACTGGACACCGCCGCTAAATTTTCAACATGTAATTTGTCGGCAGTAACTGCGTTGGCCTGAATCATCTTATTAACAATGACGTTATCATCGAACTTAGTCGCTCCAGTGATATGAATCAATTTTCCTGCAATGTATATACCAGACTGACTGAGGTTAATGCGAGACACCAACTCACCACCATCAATCTCGCCAATACTTTTTTTAACTTGCAAATCGATGCTACCAGCTAACTCAGTAATGCGAGATTCCGTATGTGACGCCAAATTCGTAATTCTTCTAGTGGTCTCTTCAGAATTCGTATTGAATTTCTTATCAAGCTCCTTAATTCGCTCATCAACTTTATTCAGCCCGAGAGACTCAAGGTCTAGCAAGCTCGCATCAATTTGTGTCTTAATCACGACTTGCTTCTCGTTAACGAGTCCATCTCCAAACACATCCACAAACGAGCAACGTATCCGGTATATTCCGGCTGAGTTCGAATATGTCAGCATGGTGCTAGTAGTTTCAAAATCATCAGTGCGTTCATCTCCGATCACGTGGCATCTGATTGCATATGCTTGTGCCGGCTTAGTTGAGAAGTAAAGATTAAATCCGCCTAACTGGCTTTTTACTACAAGCTCAGGCGCGGCCAACTGTGGAACGTTATACTCATATGTTGCTGCAGTCGAGTATTTGCCCAACGTGCTGCGAGCATATAAATAAACAGTATCCGCTCGTTTAGATAGGGTAAGTACAGCAGATGTACCTTTAACTCTTGCCAATAATGCATTCGTATCTTTCCCAGGATTATTATCAGTACGTAACTCGTAATAATCGACGTCAGCATTCAACACCTCATCCCATGATGCGGTTGCATTTCTACTGAACGTGATGCCGAAATTACTAGGCATATCAGGTATCGCATCCATTGGTTTGACTATCACATCAACCATTTGGGCTGTTTCTGCCCTGTTGCCAAATCGGTCAACCGAGATTGCTTTGATTCGATACTCCTCACCAGGACCTAGCGATTTGATAATAACCTGACTATTACTACTGCCAGCATACTGCCATTCTTGCCCCGCTACAGGCTTTCCACTCTTCGACTTTAAGAGATACCAAACCTCTGCCACATCGAAGTTGGCAGGATTACTAGGCGGGTCAAATAGTACTTGTAAGTCATAGTAAACACTTTTATCGGCCGTTTGATTGTACCGACTTAGAACACGTAAATTCTGAACATCCTCTGGCGTTTGCAGCTTAGGTATGACTATAGATTTTGTTACGCCAGTAGTTAACTGTCCTAACTCATTAATAGCCTGTACCCGCACCTCATAGGTCGCACCTAGCAGCACATCAGATATCGTGGTAGTATTCGTGGATGCCGGGTAGTTTCCGATATATGTCCACGTATCGCTTTTTACGTTTCGGTAATTCACGACTACGTTTGAGACTTTTCCATCGCGAGGTAACTGCCACGTTACACCTATGCGTGAATACATGATGCCATTAGCACCATAGACATCGCTCACTAACCCTACTGATTGAATATCAGATGCACCGTGATTCGTATAATCAATACTTGGCACCGTGCCATCATCTGATACATAGAGTTCTGGATAGTATTCCATGCATTGGATTTTACGAGTCATTTCTGATAGTGTCTTGGTAATAGCCAACACACGAAATGGCTTAGCCGATTTAGAGACCTCTCCGAATGCATATACCGCATCAGGCTGCACCGGTATAGCCTCTCTAACAATCACATTGAGACCTGATACATTTACTACATTAAACGTAGAGACGGTATCCGTAGAGTTGCTACGGATCAGCAACTGATAATTCTTCCCTGGTTGTACCGACACTTCCTTGTCGAGTGTAATCGTCTGGCCACTTACCGCAACCACACGACCACCCTCACCCCATTCAGGTATGTCGTGCTGAATTAAAATAATATCTCCTACCGTGCACGCTATGGCATCTGTAAACGCCTCTATTGTCACAGTGCGTATTTCATATTTATTGCATCGCAAGAAATGCTTACCGTGTTTATAGGCCTGTTCAAGACTGGTGCACCCCATGAGTTCAACTTGTGCCGGATTTGTTAGTGTATCCGACTCGTCGTAAGTGTCACCGTATACTGGAATGACGTCTCGCTCATAATCCTTATCCTTGTTAAGGAACGATATTTCAACAGAGTTAGCCCTAGCCTCCACACCTTGAAACTCTTCAGTAAAGCTGCCGTGTTTGATATTGGCTACAGTAAACAACTGTACCGGTGTGGATTGATAATCACTAACACATGTGAACCTGGTTCCTACAGGAATTACTTTTCCTCGACCTACTGCTTCTGGATACTTTAACGCATCCCATAATCGCATAGCGGTGTCGTATATATAGTTGAATGTAAACCCATTTGTTTTGCACTTATCTGCCCATGCCTTAAATGCGTTATAGTCAAGGCGCATATGGGGCTGTCCGAATACAATATATTCACCGCCAATCTTACGGCAGATATGAATTAAATCATATGCAGCCCATGCTGGATTGTCCGCGGGTTGAGCTTCGTACTTATTGATATACGGATTGAACACATACACCTCTGAGCGCTCTTGAATCCATGTCACTTTTGGATCAGTTCCGCTTAGTTGGGATGTAGCCAAAGCCTTAATTCCAATGAGGGCTTTCCCCGGATGCACAAAATCATCATAAATAATTTGGGTTAGCTGTACCCAGTAGACCTTATTGACATGGCGCAAGCTTTTCCCATCTTTCGCACTGCAGCGCATGCGGATTTCATAACGCGCCTTTTCGAGATTGTCAAAGCGAAATACACGATAAAACGCATTATTTGTCGCCTCTTCAATTCGTCCTGCGTAATCAGCTGTATTTGTCACGCTATTATCTGACTTAATAAAGTTCCACGCATCACGTCGCTTAATATGTCCGGCCATGCCCTTTTGATTTGCTAAAGGTAATGCCTGCCAGGAATCATCCCCTACCTTACGAATTTCCGCTTTCAACGTGACAGACGTACGGTCAGCGCCGCCGCTATCATTTGAATAATATAATCCGTTTGGAAATCCAACAGTTAACTCTATCGCGTCACATGCATCGCCTTGTACCTGTTGCGTATTCCATGATTCAGTCAATTCATAGTTTAGGGATTGATCCGCAAAGTTATCATTGAAATTTGGGATAACTGTTTGGTCATTTGTACCCTTTCTGATATCCACCTGCACATCTTTATAATTACTGATTGGGTTAGCATTAATACGAATATCTTCTATTTTTGATAATTCCCCCTCACCCGCACAGTATAAAAGGTTAAGGTATTGCTTTTCGCCATCACTAATTACATGGCGGGATAATAATAACCCAGCGCTTTTCATCCGGCCATACGTCACGGCTAAAGGGTAGCCCTGCCCAGTAACAGTTTCGGTACCTCCCCAGCCATATGTATTTGACTGTTCGGAATTCGAACGGTCAACCTTAGGAGCAGTTAACTTTGAGACAATAGCATTACCTATCATCCCTACCGCCATAGCAATTACTGACCGCCAAATCAAGCTTTGGATACCAAAGATAGCACCCGAAGCAATACCACCGGTAAATACAGCCATCCCTATTGATAGAAGAACACCAAAGAACTTACCCTCAACTCGGGGCATTACTACAATGTAATCTTCATCGTTCACAGCTGTATCAGGCGCTGATTCATGTCCATTTACTGAGTACGCCCATTCACCAGGTGCACTGAAGTAATAGCTGATAGACTTGCCCTGTTTAAATGGCAAATATTTTGTATCCCGTTGCTCTGGCTTGAACGGATTATTTACAATGATTACATTAACCATCTGCTACTCCTTCCTTTCATAAATGTGCTTCAATCGAGGCACGTACTTTGATATGTGCTCTATACAGGTGCCGCTGTGTTCAGTAGCGTGTATAAATTTACCCTCGCCAAGATAAACCCCTACATGATCGAGATTTTTACCATATAGAGCAAACACCAAAACACTCCCTGGCATTGGCTCACGAACCTCGCGCCATTCATCCATTTGGATTTGGGTATATTCGGGTAGTGATATTCCACTACGCCGATATACCTCAACAACTACATCCCAGCATTTCATTTCCGAGAATGGGGTGCCTATGATATCAGTCAAGTCACTTATTGGATGCATACAGTCCTCCTTGCGGGATAGTAGGTTCTCCGCCAAATCGTGTACTGTTCCCCAATTCACGGCATCGCGCTAAGGTTTTATTGCATTGATTTTCACGGCCCTTATATCCGCACTGAACGCCTTTAAACTTGAACGGACAGAAATCCTTCATCACACGAATTAATGGGAATCGTCGAGTGAAACTAAAGTCAGTCCCCAACGTAAACTCCATCCATTCAGCATTCGCATGGGTTCCCGTAATTACGAAATGCTCCTCTTGCTCGCACACATCAGGTATGTTCGTATTCACTACACGAATGATGACATTGGCTCCAGTGAATCCATTATTAGACTCTGCCATGCGCTGAATTGTACGAGTCACGTTAGACACGGATAGCTTGATATTAGGCAAATCCGTCGCATTCTCTGTAACATCTTGAATGGTAAATGGAAATGCGATATAGGTATTGCCTTGAAATTGGATATTCTCCGTATTGTATACCAATCGAATCGTATCCCCTTTATAGGACATTTCTAACAGCATTAACCACACACCTGTGGCCGATATTTGGTTTTTCTCTAAAATCGATGCCGTTGAGAGCGGTAACATGTTATACCTCCTGTAATTTCACGGTTCCCATCCACACTCCGTAGTCATTCGCCGCAAAGTCTAACTGATCAGCAAATCGTACATTTAGTGTTTCCCGTGTTTCCGGATGAACCCAAGCGAATATACCGGAGCAGTTGACTTCATCGAAGAATGACCGAAGTTTATAATAATCAGCTGTTGGCAACTTGTACCCTACGGAATATGTCCTCCGGGTCTTTGTCGTCTTCTTCCTTGTGATTAGCGTCATGTTTTCAACTTGGCCTTTATACGAAATATCTGGAGTAGTCTCCTGAATTGGATATATCGGCCATCGAATATCTGGAAATACTGCCATAGTTATACTGCGGATGCCTTGATGGCGTCACGCATACCTCCTTTATTTGATTCCATAGCACGAACCACTACATCGATAACATAATTCTCACCATCAAACCGAGAGTTCTGTTGCTTACTTTCAAGTTCTTGGCCAGACTGATTAACAATATTAACAACTACGTTGTTACTTGTAGTGCCGCCCATCAATCTACGGGTTTCGCTTGCGGTATAAATGCGATGTGATCCAGAGGATTGTAATAATTCTGGCCCGTTTTCACCAACCAGCATAAGTCCTGGATTTGTTTTTCCTCCGGCAGCGAATCGATTTCCTGTAAATGCAGAACTAAACGAACTACCGCCGGCAAAGGACGATGTCCCTTTTGCAGCACCTAGTGAGCCAATACCACTTACTGCACCACCAAATAATCCTTGCAACTTAGGCATGACATATTGCTGGAACGTTAACTGAATCATCATCTTAATAATGGCGTTCGTCATATCCTTGAATATGTCCTTAATGCCTTTACTGAATGACTTCGTCCCTGTTGCCATAGCCTCGAGATTATTTGTCCACGCAGAATTGATAGAGCTCATTGTACTATCAAAAGTAGACTTCGCTAAATCAGCATAATTGGTAGTCTCTTGCTTATATTGACGTGCGGCTTCTTGTAGGCTCGTTTTCAGACTGCGACCTGCAAGTTCCCATAGCTTCTGTTGAGACTCTAATAGGTTCTTTTCAATCTGCAGTCTTTGAGTAGCGCTTAACTGAGCTTCATTGACTTCGCTACGTGCGTAGTCAATATAAGCTTTTAACTCTTCAGCAAGTAAAGCATCTGCATCACTGCGAGATAAGCGACCAAGAGTAACCATATTGGTTAAGTGGTCAACTGTTTCACTCGTTTGAGTATATGCTAACTCTCTGATTTTCTGCTCAGTATCAGAAGCCAATTTTAGGCGTTCTGCTTGAGCTTTCTTCTCAGCGAGTTCCTTATCCCCTACTGCCTTTGTATACTCACGAACGTTATCGTCAATCTGCGCCTTTTGTGCTTCGGCTTCAGCTTTGAGTAATTGCAAGCGGTCGCCTGTGCGTTCGAGATCGAGTTTCTTGATATCCTCGTTCATCTTACGAACACGGATAGCCTGATTTCGTTGTGCCTCAGCTAATCGCTTTTGATACAACTCTTCATTCTTAGCACGAACGGAAGCAGTTAGGTCAGACTCAGCTAATTTCTTAGCATTTTCTGCACTGCCGACAGAATCAGCAGTGGCGCTTGATGCAGCGCCTGCATACTTAGCTGTGTCAATATATCCAGTGATTTGTCCAAAATCTGCGGTAACAGATGGCTTAGCGACCACTCCGTTTGTATTAGCACCAGTATAGCCTCCGTTCCCGTCACTAATAACAATGTGATTATCACCAAGTACAACCACACCATCGCCAGCTTTAGGAATATATCCGTCACCTTCTGGGTGCCAAGCCCCTACAGCAGCCGCCGCTTCCCATAGCTTATCGACTCGACGAGGTACGTCCGCCCCGAGTGACTGTTTAACTGCATCAGAGAATAGCTTTCCGCAATCCGTAGCCCAGGTACCATCTGCTCCTAATTTGTACGCCTTGCCGAGTTGTTCATTAGCTGCTTCTAGTACACCCGCAGCTTGTCCTGTAGCACCGCTATTCAAGCTTGAAACAGATCGGATAATATCACGAATATTTTTTTCGTTTGACTCATATTGGTTCTTAGCAGTTAACTTATCGATTTCGTATTGACTACCGTCAATTTGTAAGCTCTGCAAAGTTAGGGATCGATACAATTCGGACATGCGCTCTACGGCACTCGTTAACTTCTCGGCCGCTTGTTGAGATTTCTTAGCAGCCTGTTCTTGGGCTTTGGCTGCTTTTGCTGCTTCCTCATTCGCTTTATTGATGGCTTCGGTATTCGTTAATCCACCATTAGCAAGGTCCTCTTTCGCTTTTGCAAGTTCTTCATCGAGTTTCGCTTTCGCAGCATCCGCCTCTTCTTTTTGCTTTAAAGCCGCATCAATTCTAGCGCCTTCCTCTTTAGTAGCTAAGCGGTCATTCTTTACAAGTCCAAGCCACGCACTATCCTCAATCCAATATCGAGTATCATGTGATTCCCTAAACTTGTCAGACATGCCTGCTGTTGAGTTCGTATTCTTGTGAGTACGTTTACCGTCAACTTCTACACCCGTGTAAGATGCCTTTGTCTGTTCGTTATATCGGAAATCAAGTAATGCTTTCCCAGCTAATCCAATTACTGTAGCTAATGTTACCCAAGGACCGGCTGCAGCAAGTGTAGCCAATCGCATAAATCCGAGTGCACTGGTTAATGATCGCATAACGACAATAACTGCGCCAGCTTCTGCACCGAATTTAACAATTCCGCCGATAGCTTCCTTTTGTTCAGCTGTCATCGACTCGAATTCTTTAGCGACGTCTAATACGCCTTTTGCATAATCATTAAACACAGGAACTAACTCATGACCGATGGATATCGCGAGTCGTTTTCCGGTATTCTCTAAATCCTTTAATTCCCGATTTAGCTTTGCGGACTTAGATGCTGCATCATCGTCGATGATAAGCCCCATTGCTTTGGCACGTTCAGCCACTTTGTCCATCTGTTCAGCGGACATGTTGAGCATGGCGTGCATCTGATAGCCAGTACGCCCGAAGAGTTCCATTTCGACACGAGTCTTTTCAGCTCCGTCCTTCATCCCCCTTAGACGTTCCTGTATCATTTTGAACACTTCAACAGTATTCTTGCCTTGAATATCTTCGAGCGAATAGCCTAATTTACTGAATATATCAGTGCTGAGCTTACCTTCTGCCCGAGCGACTTCCATTTTCTCTTTGGCCGCTCCGACGTTCTTTGAAAACTTAGCAAATGCACCAGCGCTATCTTCCATAGCTATGCCCATATAATTGGCCACTGCTAATAATTCGCTGGTTTCTTTTGCCGTAGCACCGGTAATCCCTGATAATTTCTTAACGGCTACATCCCATTGAATAGCCTCTTTGGCAAGTTTGGCACCGATGCCTACTACACCAACACCGGCACCTATCGCCATGAGGTCATTCTTCATTTTGCCAAGGGCGGATTTGGCGCCTTCAGCACTAGCTGTAATTTTCTTGAGTCCGGCTTCCGTATTTTTATCTGTCAGCTGAACGACAATATCAATTAAATTATTGGCCATTCTTGTGCGCCACCTCCAACTCTTTAGCTTCCAAGATTATAAGCAAATCGATAAGGTGCGGTAGCGGCTCGATGCCGTAAGCCCTCGCCACTTCTAACACCGCAGGCATATCGAATCCAGCAATGCCGCCAGGATGCCAACGTCGCTGCATCCGGCTGGCGTTGTATACTCGCATGGCTTGTCTCGTTCCATCTAATTGATGCGGGGAATTAAACTCACACTCCGAGCAGTCAAAATTCTGTTTAGTCTCACGTTGCATCTTAATACAATCAGAGCAGTATTTTGGCTTATCGGAGTTGAGCCAACTCCACGCATCAATTAGTTTTTTTCGAGTTCAGCCTTTTTTTCGTGCGTAAAGCGCATCGTATCAAGCGCAATTTCCATAAGATCATTGTCTGGTGCTGCGTTGATTTCGTCTTCAGTCAATCCGTAGATGTGCTGCATAATCCATTGTGCTAGTTCACGAGAACGCAATAATCGTTCTGTGTCCGGTGCTTCTTCCGGAACTGGGGTATACAATGGGTCTAAACCGGATTTAATCAATTCACCACGTTCAGCGAATGTTAAGCCTCTTACTGTGATATCTTCAAATGCCATGTTGGCACCTCCTAGTATTGTTCTTGATTATTAACTAATGTAATGATGGCAGCGGAACGACCAGCATCTGCACGGTAGTACGCTTTAAACGGCAATTCAATATTGACGCCACGGGGCCCGTCGATGCCTGGAGATTGTCGTTCATATACAAGTTCAGGCAACTTAAATGTAAGAGACCAATCATCTTGTTCAAGTCTTAATTCTAAACTAGATTCCGTACCATTAACCGCTTTATTCAAAAGGTCCTTATTTTGGAAGAACGCTTTAATCGTCCCCGAAACTGACGCAATACCTGGGTCAATGTATGTTCTAAAACCTTTACCACCGATAGCATAAGAATCGCCATCCAATCCAAAATCAAAGTTGATGTCGCAACTCAAAATGTTGGCCACAGTTACGCCACCTTCTTTAATAGTTGCATTTAGATTTTGGAATGGTAAGAAATTAACCGCTTTTGCAGCAGCGTCGAATGTAGTGGATGCTAAAGTTTCCTTACAGCCCATCACATCAACGGATGCAGTTAATTCGGCATCGCCGCCGAATTTAAAGCCTAATTTACTAACTCGCGCGCCCGCGAATTGTTGGAATACGTTAACATCAGGATAGCCCTGTTCAATAGTTAACGACGGCATTGTGTTTCCGATTTTAAACACATGCTCAGACTTCTTATTTGGCGCTTGGCCCGTTGTATTAGAAGTCGGTTGACCAAATGCAGCTTTTAGCCAGTAGCCGATGTCGACTACACCAACAGGCACGACCAAACTACCGGACGTGTCAATGTTGCCACGGAATGGAGCTGCGGGATTACGATCACCACGGATTACTGTGGAGTCGTTTAAATTTTGACTAGCTTTTATGGAGCTAGATATGATTGGCGTGATTACGCCGCCAGTAGATGGCGTTGTACCAAAATCCGCCTCAAACGCAATCGCCACATGGGACTGAGAGCCCTGTGCACGTTTTGCTGTTGCCATATGCATTTCCTCCTTTAATATTCAATATTCCCGCCGATTACATGCGGGATTTCTATAGTAGCTGTTAAACGTCCAGTGAATACTGGGCGCCAATTCATTGAGTCTAATTCATAATCAATGCCGATTACCGGAAACGCCGGATTCACCTTACAAATGCACTCAATGATTAACTGCCCTAGGTTATCTGATTCTAGCGCTCCATCGTATCGAATAATATTCTTAACACGAGTTGCACCTTCATGGACAATACCCCAAACGATCATTAATGAATATGTGTAAGTATCCGCAAGCCCTTCGTTCTTATTACTCGGTAGTAATATGATGCAAGGGCAATCTTCTTCAAGCGGCGCTTCGACATCGTCATAGCCGACATACAGTTGCGCCGGCTTTCCGTATTTGTCATTGCAAAATTTAGTCAACGCCTCATCGTTCGCTAAGGCCTCAGCCCATCGTTCAACGATGCGCGACAGTGGAATTGTTTGTTGCATCAAATCACCTTACCTTGTAGTTCCGTCGCGACGCAGATTGTGCTGCCGGTCCATATATAGCGTAGTCGCCTATCTTATCCTCGATATAAGGTTTAAGCTTAGGCTGTAACGCTGCTTTCATAGGACCATAAGTATGACGCGGCTGAATTTTGAACATCGATTTACCCTTAGGCAATGGTACGCCTGCAGCAAATAACTTCTTGCGCATAGGCTCTGTAATCTGCTTGGTGTAACCTTCCTCGATGCGTTCACCTAACCGTTTAGCCGAATTAGATAACCACCCAACTCGGACGGATTGCTTGCCTTTGTCGTATTGATATCCAACTGCATTTGATAGCTTACCTAATGGACTGTAGCCGATTATCCTGGCGCTAATGCCCATATCAAGTAAGGCATTTCGCGATTTAGAGCCCCAGGCCTCTCGTTCAGCTCGTCCGCCACTTTGGTATGCTTTGCGAAGCTTAGCACCAAATGCTGACTCAAATGCAGCACGTCGTGCCGGTGCCATGAAGTTAGGATACTTACGTCCCCCTGGTGCACCTGATCTGATGCCTTCTTTAATTTCCTTTTGCATCATCCATCCCGTGGATTTTAACGCTTTACGCATCCAGTCGGGTTTAGTTTCTGCAATGAAATTTAGATACGGCGTGGCTGTGTCTGTAATCGTAATAGGTTCATTACTCACGGTCTCACCGCCCTCACGTTATGAACGATTTCAAGGCAATACATCGTACCGTCAAAGTTGGAAATGTGATCAACGTACCATTTCTCACCATTGATATACACTTCGTCTTTTGGTCGGGGTTCAGGAACATCCTTAGCACGCACCCAAATCTGAGCCTTATCGGCTAATGCTTTATCGACGAATCCAGAACCCTTACCGTCATATTCACCGATTTCTACGCTTGCCTTTATAGATTGCCCCTTATAATCAATTCGTTCACCAAATACAGAAAGCAGTGCATTAGGCTTATACCCTAATTTCATAGTGCATTACCTCCTATGGAGTAGGCGGGCATATGCCCGCCCTTACATTACTTTTCTACATTAGGCCAAAGAGCTACATCAACGGTCTTAGCGCTTGCAGATTTTGCAGAAATGGCAATGCCCAATACTGGATTAGTATCAGTCTTAGTTGCACGTTTTTGTGTTTTGTCAAAATACACAACATCACCTACCGCGAATGCATCTGCCACAACCGCATCAACTGTAAAACATCCTGTGACCTTAACCGCACCGATTGCACCAGGCGCAATATCAGTTATTGCCACACCGTGCATTTTGCCGACAGGGACAATGTCCCCTACGGCAATCATATCGGATGCTGTATTTTTAAAATCAATGCGATCTAATTCTTGAATGAATTGTGCCATATCTAATTACCTCCTAATGAGTTACTAATTATTTACCAGGGTTTTTATACAAACCGCGGAAGTCGAGAGCTGTTGCGTTACAATCAATTGCTACTTTGTACTCGATGCCATCAACCTTGAAGCCTGTTTGCGTTTCTAAACGAGGTGTTTCAACACCGTTTAAATACGTTACTTCGATAGTTTGTACATCTGTAGGACGGGATGCCAAATACCAAGCATGTGGATCCGTTAATGCTGCATCTACGACGATAGTGAATCGACCACTGAATGGGTTAACTGTATCATTGCTACGAGCAGGGTCTACCACAGATTTAACTACTTGATACGCTAATGCTTCGAGCTCAGGTGGAACAATCAAATACGTAGGTGAGATATTCAAATTACGATTTTCACCAATATGTTTTTGGCGACGCATAGCCGCTACGCCTGCAGCTAAAGATACAACACTTAACTCAGAGCCTGTAGTTGCTAAGTTCTTACGGTCTGCACTAAACAAGGCCTTTCCATCTTCTAACACAGTATTGCCGCTTAAAAGGTCATATACCATGTTATTGATTTTATTTTTTGCTGCACGACCGAATTTAGAAGAAATATCGTTAAATACACCCAAATCGTCATTAATAAGAGCTTGTCGAGTTAAGCTGAACGTACGTCCGAATGTCAATACACTAACATTCGTACCGGCTTCGCTCATTTGGGAATCCTTGAATTGTCCGCCCTCAGGGACAAGTTTCAATTCGGCTGCTTCGGAAAGCAAAATACGTTTTGCTGGTTTGAAGTCACGGTTACTGCCTTTTCCAGCCCATGTTGCAAATGTGGATGGTGCAGTTTCATAACCTTGCATCAAGGCCTTATTTGCTACATTAGACAACGCGATTGGGAAAGAGGATGTAGAGTTGATAGCTTCACGAGCTAATTCCAATCGATCGGAGTAATTAACAGTTAGGCCTTCACGAGCTATAGACTCACGTGCTAATTCCATCAAGGACATAGAACGAAGTTCATCTGCACCTGGTGCAGGATTTGCGACTGGGATGCCAATAGACATCATCAAAGCGTCCTGCATAGCCATGCGGAACTTATCAGAATCTGCTTCACCGACTTTAACGGATACTGGTTTATTGCGTTCACGTAACGCGTCCATTACAGCCTCGCGAACTTCGGCAACAGATTTGCCGGATTTGATAAATTCATCTACACCGTCAACTTCAAAGTCGCGGCATAAACTTGTGATTGTAGATACGCGTTCACGTTCTGCCGCAATCAACTTCTTAGCGTCATCTGCATTAAAACCTTTAACTCCGGACTCTGGTACTTCCGGTACTACTTGTGGCACGTTTTGCTCAGTGCCTTTTGCTTTTGCATCACCTTTCATAGGTTCCTCCTCATTATCATCTACACTTCTGCCTACCCCTACAGTCGGATCTGCAGGGACGGACACAACACTAATCTCCAATGGTTCCCAATATGTAATTACGTATGCTGGGCCTGTAAACCGGCCATTGGAACTTTTAGAATCGGAATCGATTAATTCCTCATATCGACTTATGTCATATCCGACACTTACACCTTGTAATGTGCCTTTTATCACTTTTTGATAAATCTTTTCGGATTCATCATCTTCATCGAATCGAACAATCGCCTTGCCGCGATTATCTTCAATCCACACTTTATCGACGTGACCAACAACTGCGCTGCGGTCATGGTTGAATAGCAATGTGCCTAAACCGTTATTAAATCGGTCTAAGTTAACGCAGCCTTCGTCATGACACAATATCTCTGTTCCGAACCATCTTTCATATGGTTCTTCAGAAGAAAAGGATAATTCGACGGTACGGTCTTCGTTCGCTTCGATGTTTGTAATTTGCGCCTCTCGGGCATATTTACCTAAGAGCTGCTTTGCAAATTTCCCCACTAGCTATCATCTCCTTTCATATCAGTGGTGTTATCATCCGCTAGATTCGTTATGTCCCCATTCATATCAAGGGCAACACCCAATTCCTTAATGCGGTCCTGTTCCAGCTTCCGCTGTTCAAGTACTTCTTCCCAGTCCTTACCAGATGCACTACATACGTCTTCGAGCGTTGTGAGTCCTGCCTTAATGGCTTCCTTGTTAGCATTAACTTCCTTAACAGGGTCAATCCAAGACCAGCCTGGAGCTAACCACGCTACTTTCTTATAAAGTTTTGGGTTTGCTGCATAGTCATTGGCCGGGATAATTCCCTTTAGGTAGCATGCTTCAATAAAAGCCCGCCATACAGGCATGCAAAAATGCTCAATTATAAAACGCTGCATCTGCTTGAATGATTGCTGGTCCTCCAGCATATTCTGCCGAGCTGCGGAGAAGTTACCACTAATATTGCGCGTCACTATGTCCGCGCTTAAGCCCATGCCCGACGCTATGCGTCTTGTTTGGGTCGCCGAATATTCTGATGCGGTTCCTGCATTTCGCTTAGGTTCCGCAAACGAAATAGATTCGCCTGCACGTAGATGTTGGATAATCCCTGGTGCCATTGAACGAACTTTCTTGCCTTTACTGTCAATCTTATTTGCAACCATCGGGGCGTTCCCAGTATTACTTGTTACGAACGCACCGAAACATGCTGCTACACGAGCCGCTATGAGGTCGGCATCCATATATTCATCTACATCGTGAATGCGCTTTAATACGAGGGCTAACATGCTAACCCCGCGCAGTTCACTAGGCCTACGCGGTTTATGTAATAGGAAAGCCCTAGTACTTGGTAATCGTGCCTCGTTAAATGACCGTATCCCTAACGGATCAGTTTGGAATACGTGATATGCTATTGGTCTTCCGTATTTATTAACTTCCACACCATTAACAATATTGTTGCCATTCTCGCTTACCGATACGGCTCCGATATTCTCACCTTCGATAAGCTGTAACGATAGTGGTATATCTGTACCTTCGGAGGTCATATTCACTAGGATTTCTCCATCATAGACCATTCGACGTAGAGCCATTTCTTGCAACTCGTAGAACGTAGATATTCCTCGGATATCCGCATTCTCTTTATCCACCCAGTCAGACCAAGCCTCCTCAATTTTCTTGTTAAGCCTTTCATTTAGCTTTCCTGCTTTGGTCTTGATTTTGCACTGTGGCTTTATTCCGGTACCTACTACATTCCGTAGTAATGCCAATACAACACTTTCAGCGAGGTCACTATTAAGTTCTGCTGCACGTGCACGCCCCCTAATCAGATCTCGTTGACCTGATGCTACCTGTTCAGCTGTACCAAATACAGGCATCCAGTCGCCGCTCAATCGGTCTGTTGCTGCCGCATCATATCCGCGTTCAAGTGAACTACGAAAATACGCTCTACGAGCAGCTCGTTCTGGATTTAAATATGCTATTACCTTATCGAGTATGTTCATCGTCGCTCCCATGACACGTAGGATGTCGTGCTATTACCTTCCTCATCATCAACGCGAGCCATTAACTCACGCTCACGGGCGTATAATGTCGGCAGGTCATGTGCCTTAAAACGCTTACCGCCTACAGACATCTCGGCGTATCCATTCGTCTCGATTTCCTCGATTATCGTTCGTATACGCTCCAAGTCTTCTCTTGCGCTCATGGTCTCACCTCCTTCTTAACTAAACCAACCTCTGCTATCTGCATTAAAGTCTTCATCATCCGTATCATCTTCCTCATCATCAGTATCCGGGTCATATTCAGGTAAGTATTTAACACCTACCGAGTCCGCCACCATGGCGTTGTATACACAAGTATCCAACAAGTGATTCGTTGGATGACTGGTTAGCGGTTTCCATTGCACTGTAACTGCCCCGGTCTTCACATTTCGGATTTCTTGCTTTTCCTCCGACCGGAGGTGCTCCGAATATTCCTCAGGGCAATCTTTAAATAAATGAATTGTGCCAGGCTCATTGGCCGGCCGTATCATGCGCGCAAATATAAAATCTTTCCAGTAATCTGTATTCACTACGTACAGCTTCATACCGCCGATGACGCCCTTCTCGATGCTGCTCATCTTATATGGCGGAGCTAGAGGACTGTGCGAAGAATCACCTTTAACCGGCACGCATACTTCTGGGTATTGCGCACAGTACTGATATACTTCGTCTGTTCGGTAGCCACTATCGATACCGGCCCTCACAATCTTACGGGCCTCACCATACTCTGATGGATATTCTCTATCAATGAGTATCTCGGTTAAATCTGCCCAACTACTTGCTTGACCATAATCAACTAAGTAACTTGATACGCCATGAGCGTAGGCCCTAACTTCCCACCAGAAATGATCTTGCTGCACGTCGACAGATGCAATGAGCAATGGTGCGTGTTGTGGCACAATACCGCGAGGAACTTCTGATTGCGTAAACACGAGATTCTGTGTGCTTTTAGTTTTCGCAGATTTCCAAGGCTCCGCTAGCCACGAGTTGATAAAGTTCATCAACTCGCTTGGTTTATCCTTTGATTTGACAAACTCATACGCTACATCCCCGAATGTGACCCATGGAGAATAAAGGGATGACAGATGATAGGCTACTGACCGGACGACTCGGACTTGCGATTCATTCACAGTCCGCCATTCGCCTTGCCGGAGCATATCCATCTTGTGCTTATCATCAATACGGTGCTTACAATGTTCGCACTCATAATATGCGGTATCACGTATCATATCCGCATTGCCATGGTGTTCCTCCGGCCATTTTATCTGTTTGAATTTGAGGGTCTGCGACACCCCGCAATGCGGACATGGCACGTAATACTGCTTACGTTCATTTGCGTCCATATAGGACTGCCAAATATTGCCACTTTCAATCGTAGGAGTTGACACCCTTACAATCTTCTTATCAACGAATGTCTTAGTACGTTCCTCAGCCAACTTAATCGGATTCGCTTCCTTACCAGAAAAGGCTGGATACTTATCAATTTCATCGAAGAATAAGTACTTAATTGACCGACTTGATAAGCTGCTTGGTGAGTTCGCCCCGACAAGTACCAGGTAGTTCCCATTAACGAAGTCTAGCTCCAACAGTTTACTGCCTTCGTCATACATATTCGCAAGCGGCTCTACACTCCTAATCATCGGTTGTACACGTTTATCACTAGCGAATTTCGCGATAGTGTCTGTTGGATACACCATCATGACTGGTGATGCGGTTTGATGTAACGCATATCCGATCATATTGAGTTCGGCTTCCGTCTTACCTATCTGCGCCCCGAAACATAACGAGATGCTTTCAATAAGAGGGTCCGTGAATTTGTCCATAAGTTCCTTGAGATAAGGTGTCCGCGCTGTACGCCATCGTCCAGGTTCAGCAGATATATTAGTCAGTACCCTGTACTTATCTGCCCATTCCGAAACGGTGTATCTTTCAGGTGGCTTGAATGCTTCCAGTTCCTCGGGGAACCAGTCAACCTTTGGTCTTTGCTTTTCCCGTGGCTTTGACTTTCGGCGTGTACTCGCCTGCGCGTGCGTAGCTTTCGAGGTATTCTTCGACAAGGCCATTCACCACCTTTTCTACAAGAGCACGTTCCTCAGGATCCGTGAACTCACTTCCGATACGCTTACCTAATTTGGTAAATGATGTCTTTAATTCCAATATTCGGTTAGCCCATGCCTGTGCCACATCGGCACGAGGGACGTATTCGCCATTTAGTACATCCAGCATTTTCTTTTCTCTTGCAGCCTTTGCTTCTTTATAATCTGCTTCGGCTTCTAGCTTACGAGTTGATGCGGATTTACTTTTAGCGTTATCGCCTTTAGCCTGCCCTAAATACACGAGGACTTCTCGGAGATTCCACCAACCTACAGAGGCTTTAGGCATCCCTGCTTTATGATGTCGAGAAATAATTTCCGGAGTGACCCGCAAGAGGTCACATAGTTGAGTGCTGGATACGAGCAGATTGCCCGCAGCATCAAATTTCACTCTGGGTTTTGTGTCCGGCATAGGTGTACTCCTTTCTTAAATCGTCTTTCTACATTCAACAGGAAAATTTTTCTCACAGAGAGAGGACCATCGCGCGGGGGCGACCAGCGGCCATTTTTCGCCCGCGGAGTACCTTTTCCAAATTCTTATTTTCTCAATTAGGTATTATCATTGATACTCAATAAGAAAAAGGGTAGACCTCAACTAAGTAAGGTCTACCCCGGGGCAGTGCAGCAGGCAGACATATTGTGCGGGCCAGACACTGCCTGCTATCTACTACATTTACATTATATTAAATTAAGAGTGTGCCATTCTATGCCATCTTTTCAAATTCAGCTATTGCTTTCTTGTGAAGTCTGTGAACTTGTCGCCACGAATACCCTAGTTCGACAGCTATCTGCTCCCATGGCAATGCATTAATATATCTGAGATTCAGTACATCCCTGTATTGTCCGTCAGTTATTTGGTTGATGACTTGCTTGACCTTATTTCGAGAATCAATCAATTCATCCCATTCTCTGTTCAGCTCCTCCCTACATTCTTGTAAGTGCTTACTGATTCGTGGCATAGCATCTCCCGATTCACATATCTGTATAGCTTCTGAATGTAAATCTCGGTTAATCGCACTTAGCTGAATCTCTAACGCACGCATTCGCTGCTCAGTATGGCGGACAGCTTGTAGTTCTTCATTAGCCATCATATGCGATAATCCCCATATTTACTGATAATCATCTGTGCTCGTAGTAATCCGTCAATGTATCCGCTTTCACGAATTCTATCATCTAGCATAGGTGATCTCAGTTGTCTATTACGAGCTCGTATGATGGCGAGACTTAAATCTGACTGTATGGCACCTACAATCACATCTGCCCTGCTTCTACGCTTTTGCATCCTTTACCTCCATACGTTCGACAATATCCTCGATGGCTTCTACCATATCCGCTTTGCATTGTTCGACAGCAGTAAACATCTCTTCGCACATGGCGTACGCATCATCACTCAGATCATCATCTAATCTCTCGGCAACATTATCCTTGAGATTATCTACAACCTTAACTATATCCATGACAAGATGATACGTGTCATCTAGATAGTGCCCTTTGTTAATTAGTAGTCGCTCGACTTTTGTCATGCTCTTCCCTCTTTGCAATTTCCCGATTTAGATACCAACGGGCTTTTTTCAAATCCTTAATAGCATCGTCCTTATGACCAGCTCGGGATACATACTTCACTACATTACCTAATCGATACCCTAGTTTCTTGTCTTCGATGTAATCGATAACCTCAATATCTCCTTGTGTATAATGGCTTGGGTGGTTTATATCATCGCATTGACTAATTATGCGATTAGGGGATTTATCTGCTATAACTTTCTCTATTGTTAATCCTGATTGATTCGATACCTTCCTTAATCGTTTTAGATTTTCGTTAGCTGCCAAACTTTTTAAAGTTTCATTAGCTGATAACTTAATAGGTGGCGGCGGGGGATTATTGGGTCTCTCATACAATCTACCTGGGGTCAGCCCCAATGCAGCCATGTATTTTCGATTATCAAGATATTTATCAGTGATATCTATAACTTGAATAGTCGTGTAACTCACTATTACCACGATGGCCCCGATTAATCCTGCCATTATAAATTGATCCATATTAATCATCCTTTCTGTATTTATCGATTCTTGCTTTTAGACTTTGCAGCACATATTCCTGTGCTCGGTCTTTTTGGGCTAGTGCATCCATCATATCCTCATCACGAGTTCCCTCACATATTAGATGATGGATAATTACCTTCTCCATTTGACCTTGGCGATGTAACCGCTTATTAGCTTGTTGATATAACTCAAGACTCCAGTTTAACCCGAACCATATTACGTGGTTACCGCCGTCCTGTAAGTTAAGCCCGTATGCCGTACTAGCCGGATGTGCTAATAGAATATCAATCTCTCCAGCATTCCACGCTATCTCATCATCGGCACCCTTTAACTCACAGACTCGTAATTTAGTCTTAGCTAATGCTGCTTTTAGTCGTTCACAGTCATGCTTGAAATTGTAAAACACTAATGCAGGCTTTCCGTTTAACTGTTCTACAAGTTCCATAAAAGCCTCAATCTTACAGCCATGTATCTCGTGAACGTTCCTATCGCCATCATATACAGCACCGTTCGCTAACTGTTGTAGCTTTGTGGATAATGCTGCTGCACTCAAAGCTGTGATATCTTCGCCTGCTTCAATCAACTCTAATACAGATGTGCGCTCCATATCTTCGTATGCCTTTTTAGCTTTTGAATCTAACTGCACATATTTAATATCGTTGATGACTGGAGGTAGCTCCAAATAGTCATCAGCTTTCATGGATATGCATAACCCAGATATTGCCGCCATGATACTGTCATTTGAATCGGATTTAGGTTTATAGGAATACACCATTTCGCGTGACCTTTGATCAGGCTCGAAATAGTAATCTCTAAATCCTGTATACGTTTTCCCTAATGACTCACCGCGGTCTAATAAATACACTTGCGCCCATAGATCGATTAATCCGTTAGGGGCTGGCGTACCTGTTAACAACACCATACGCTTGATGTGGTTATACATATAGGCTAATGATTTAAATCGCTTAGCTGTGTGGCTTTTAAAAGAACTAGATTCATCCACAACTACCATGTCAAATGGCCATGCATTCTTGTAGTAATCAACTAACCACGTTACATTCTCACGATTGATAATGTAGATATCAGCTGGTGTGTTTAAAGCCTTAATGCGCTTTTTCAGACTACCTAATACAGTAGATATCCTTAATATGCCTACGCTGTCCCATTTTCGTGCTTCTCGTTGCCATGTAGCCTCCGCTACTTTCTTAGGCGCTATGATTAATACTTTACGAATGGCGAATCGGGAGTATTTCAATTCGTATATGGCAGATAACGTGATAATCGTTTTCCCTAAACCCATATCTAGGAATAGCCCTATCTTATTTTGGTTAATAGTTCTATCAATACAATATCGCTGATACGCATGCGGAATAAACTGCATTACGCTTTCACCCCGAATTCTTCCGTGAATTGCTCCAAATAGCCAACCGCGGCATCTGCACCTTTTAGTACAAATACTTTTTGCTGTAATTTTTGTAGTTCACGGGCTTGGACTCCCTGCAACCGCGAAAGTACGCCTTTGGACGTCTTCAGCTCTACGAAATGAATAACGCCGTTCGGCCATATGACGATACGATCAGGCACACCGACATTACCAGGAGATACAAACTTATACGCTTTGCCTCCCGCACGTTTGACACCTGCAACTAATTTTCTCTCGATATCTTTTTCTAGCATTTCTCACCTCTGAAATTTTTAAACGTTAACATGTTTACATACGCGTATATGAGGGCTCAAATTAAGGCTGTAAAGGGCGTATTTTTTCTTAAAACTCTTTGTTTTGATATTTACCAGTATATAATGTTAACATTGTTAACAAACATATATGAATATAGATAAATACTGACTTTATGCGTTAACAAGGTACGTTAACATTCTCCGAATTTGTTAACATTCTAATGTTAACAAAAATACTGAGAATGTTAACGCTTAATTGAGAATGTTAACACTATAATTTCAGTTTTGACTCGTTGATTCTGAACCCTCTTTGATGTCCATATTCACCAAATCTCATTAACTGACTTCCGCCCATTGTATATGGGGAATCCGCCAGTATTTGATTAATTTCCCTGGTCTCGATCTTCTTCATGCGACTTGGGTCGTTACCAAAACATTCCCACCATACCTCTGCCGCACAAATACGGTCACGATATACTAACTCTTGACCCTCGGCAGGTTTAGCATTCATGCTAAGATACGTCCTCCTGGCGCTCCGACTCATCACATTCCAATTTAAAGGCACTTTGATTAATAAAAACTCATTAATCAGTCCTACTTTGGTATTTGATTCCATGTGCGCCTCTCTAGCCGCATCAGCCAGTTTTAGTACGTTCGGGTCATCCTCGATAATGAGGCTTTCCCCGCTTTTATACCGATACAAGGCCTCCGCCCATAACTGGTCAACTTCTCCTGGAAGATTAACAAATATGTTCTTTCGTGGAGTCGTCATCTCAAGATCAATAGGCCAAAATCGGCGATTACCTGTAATATCTTTTAGGAATTCATATTGATTCGTACTACCAAAGAATACACACTGCCGTGGATACTCTTGTGTACGTCGGCCATAAGCTTGACGAAATACATCTACTTGACGACTTAGAAATTGCTTGGACGCATTTTCTTCAGCCCTTGAATACCCTGCCATTTCACCAGCTTCTATAATCCATTTACCTTGAATGCCTTCCGCAGCTTCTTTACCCTCAAAGGTATTTAAGCCATCAGCGTACCACTTCTTGCCCATCGTGCGGATAAGAGTACTTTTACCGATACCTTGACCGCCAATAAGAATTGGCATCGTGTCATACTTGCATCCAGGCTCAAACGCTCGCGCTACTGCCGCCGTAAATGACTTTCTAGCGGCTGCACGGGTATACACATTATCCTCAGCCCCTAAGTAGTCGATGAATATGGTATCTAATCGGGCAATGCCGTCCCAGGATAACCCGTTAAGGTAATCTAATACTTCATTAAATCCATTTTGCTCAGCGCACATAATGAGGGCATCCATGATTTTATCTTTACCGGTGATATCATATTTATTTTCTAGGTACCACCGTAAGCCCGCATCATCTGCGTCTGTCCATATGCGGAGTCCTGGTGTTGGGTTCCATGGTAGGGCCCCTTTTGCCACGTATCTCGAACCAAATCTATCATAGGCAAGTCTACCGACAAGCGCCGGATCATGGTGCATGATTTTAAGCATGTTATCTAGTGTGTTCTTAGGTCGACCATTCTCGTCGTACTTTAAAGTCGAACTTTTCATCCAGTCGACGTTCGTTAACGCATTAGGGTCGAGGTCGGATGTCTCAGAGTGAGCCGATACGTCCGTGATAATATCTGCGAATACGTTTGATGCTGACTCTCGGGCGCGGGCCATATTAAGTTCATTAACGACTACCGTATCTTGCATAGCTAGTTTAGACATAGCCATGTAAGATGGCAGCTTATGCCCAGGTGTCCCATCCTTAGCGGTCTCGTCTAAGCTGTGGAACTTATGCAGCCGGATAAGGTCAAAGGCATTAACCAATTGACCACTACACGGGTCAGTATTATGGTGACTGAACAGGAATGTATCGTCATCATATATAACCGCCCCGGCTACCGTTGAGCCGGTAACGAACGTTAGGCGGTCCTCGCTGCCATCAACATCGACATATGCATGAGGTATGAATTTATCAATCGCCTCACGGATACCATATATTCGACAAAAGGCACCTACGATACCTGGTTTTTCTCTCGGATCAGCTTGCTTTGCAAGTAGCTGCTTTTCATGCTGCGATGCTTCCTTACCTGGTACTTGTGGCCAAGAACGCACATCTCGCCAATCAGTATATTGACTGAGCATACCGTCAGCAGATAAGAATGCCTTATCGCCTACATAATATACATATTGCGCATCATTCGGGCATGATGGCCAATACATGAGCCGAGAAGCTTCGAACGTAGTTCCATCCATCATACCAATGCCGATGAGTTCTGCCAGCTTACGAGCAATAGGCTCATACTCATCAGGTGTCATCGTTCTATCAGTAGGGACGATAACACGTAACCGTGGACGATGCACCGTATGAGAACGGGTTGAGTAGATAACATAAGCCATGCCTAGGCTGTCAATTGTGCGGGCGACGTTCTCAGTTTCCCCTGGCGATATAGCATCCATATCAAGAGTAATCAGATCACGCCCAGACACGTTAATAGCTTTACGTTGTAGACCGTTTAAAGTACCACCAACAAAACCGCCTATGTCCTTTAACTTGCTTTTCTCAGATTTTGGCAATCTGTGGTATTCGTCCACGGTTTCTGTTGTACGAACGGGGATTTTGAGGCGTTCACAAAACTCGGACCACAACATCTCCGTACGGGTCCATTGCTTTGATGTGCGACTCGCACCGATACTGATGGTAATCAGTTTATCGTTTTGCAAGTGTATCCCCTCCTAATCTTTCATATAATAGTCGTTAGTAAAACCTGCTGATGATAATAGCAGTCCATCTGCCCAAGGTATGTCAATTGAGAATATAGCATTAACATCATTTAACGTAGATTCTGCATTCTCCTTGTTGATTTCAAGTACAGCTTCATCATGGATGTGCATGATAATTTGATATCCTGCATCCTCCAATCGGCGTAATGTTAACGCTAAACAATCGCGAGCGACTGCTTGTGTGATGTTTTCGACTAATTTACCTCCATAGGTACTTTCAGTAACCCATGCAGCATTTACTTTAGTCTTAAAATGTACAGCATCCTTACCGAATGCATTTTGCTTAATGCTTGGGCTAGGATAAAATAGCTTACGTCCGCTAGGTAGTTCAATCGTCATATAACGGTAACCGTATATTGGATCAATTTCCAAACGGAACATAATGCCGTGGTCAAGGCCTATAGGATTCCCGGTAGTAACGGTGTACACGGCCGCATTCTCAACGGCATACCACAAATCTCGTATTCTAGGCGATGCGTTGCGCCATAAATTTACGATTTCAGGTAATTCCTCCTCATGGAGTCCCATATCAAGAGCTCCCATGGCTTTTAATGCATTCACTCCGCCTTGATAGCCGAGTGCCAATTCAGCGACTTTACCTTTTTGTCTAAGGTGCCCATTCTCGCCATGCTTAACAACGGGAACACCAAACATCGATGATGCGGAAGCACAGTATATGTCTCCGCCCTCAGCGAATACACGTTGACGCCAATGTTCTCCTGATAACCAGGCGATAACACGAGCCTCAATAGCCGAGAAGTCTGCCACACATAATGTATTGTCCTTTTCAGCAATAATTGAGGTACGAATTAATTGAGATAGCGTATCCGATACGTCACCATATAGAAGTTCTAACCCTTGACGGTTTTTGGTTTTAACGAGATGCCGAGCCGTGTCGAGATTTTCGATGTAATTTCTCGGCAGGTTCTGCACCTGGATAAGACGACCCGCCCAGCGTCCGGTACGGTTGGCACCATAGAATTGCAATGTTCCTCTGAGACGAAGATCAGCGCCCATAGCGCCATCCATCATGGTGTATTTAGATACTGATGACTTAGCTAGCTTTTTACGAATCATGAGTACTTTTGCGGCAACGTCATCAGCATCCATCAGAGCATCAGCCACAGTGTCCTTAGTTAACTTTTCAAGACTGACATTAGTATTATTGTTTAGCCAATCAAGTAATTGATTCCGGCTGTTAGGGTTACTAAGTCCTGTGATTTGGTAAGCCTCATTCATCAACATTTCTCGATTTTCCTCATCAATGTATAATGCACCCTCAACCAATTCATGGTCAATGCGCACCCCTCTACTATTGATTTGGATATCAAGATACCAATCTTTCCACGTATCATCAGGTACAGGGAACGAGGCTAATCTGTGATAACATTCCATTTCAGTCACAACGTCCTGACGGTTGTACTCGATAAAAGCATTCCATTTATCCATATCGTGTCTAGGTAGATTACGGGTACGGCCCCCATTACGTTTAGTAGGCTTGCATGGTGTACAAAAGTACTTGATAAGTGCTTTCCCTGACGTGTCCTTTTTCTTATCCTGAGGTAACCCCAGGGCCTTGCCGAGTAAAGCTAGGCCCATAGGATATCCTAGGTAGGCACCGTGAATCATCGTGCACTGCCACTGATCAACAGATGTGAGTAACCCTGCACGATTTAGACACGTAATTTCAAATTGTGCATTGTAAGCGTGCTTGATTACATCTGGATTTAATAAATCACGAATTACACTGTCAGGAATTACTCCTCCCTGCGCTAAATCTACAACTTCAACAGGACCAAAGTCGTAGGAATACGCAAATAGTAATATAGCGAAATCAGGCGATTCAGTGTATTTGTACACGCCGAATGAGATATCAGTTGATGAATATGTTTCTATATCAATACTTAGATGCCTCATATCAGGCACCTATTAGTAAGGTTGACCAGTTACAGGGTTAATCCCTACAGGAGCTTGCTGTACAGGTTGCTGAGGTGTCGTAGCATATGCCGGTTGTACATAACCTTGTTGAGGTGCTTGTTGTTGCACAGGTTGACCTGCTGCTACTGGAGCACCAGTATATACATTAGCTGCACTACCTTGAGGTGCACCAAATACAGAGGATGCAGCAACGGGCATGCTACCCAACGCTTCACCATCGCGTACTTTTTGAACAGGGCCCAAACCACATCCGATACCAGTGGATTGATTGGAGTAGAAGAAGAATCGAACGAGTACATTGACATACATGCCGGAGTATACTTGTGTAGGATTTGTGAGAGGATTGCCTTGAAGATCTACTACTTCAACTTTATAGCTAGCATCTTGCGCTGCTGTAAATACCCAATGACCTTTACATTCAGGACCAAACTCCTTACCAGATTGTGTGTAACCATCACCATCATGAATTGGTACTTTAGGCTGTGCTGGAACACGTGCGCCGAATTTAGTACGAGCTGATTGGATAGCAGCTTCGATAGCATTCATGAGAGCTTGGTATTGAGCTACATCAGTTTTAGGTAAAAGAATAGTAGCTGAATATCTAGGTTTAGCACCAGGCTGTGTGGAATTAGCCCAAGGTTCTAATAGGTGACAATAGGATACACGAACATTTTGCAATAATACTTCAGTTGGTTGTGGAACGAATGACATAATTAATTACCTCCATTATTATCATTAGATACATTAAATATTTGCGCCGCAGTAGGCTGATTGGTGATCCGAGGGCGCTTATCGGATTCCTCAACTAGGGTAGGCTTACCTGCTTTCTTAACTATCATGTCGCCTACCATATCATTAAATTGGGTTTTACCGATGGTCTTTTCCATCTGTGCCAATGTTAATGTCTTGCGTTCATATAGAATGCTTTCATCGATGCCAGCTTTGATTAAAGTATCTATAGCAGCATCGGTGTCTTGAAATGCCCGACTACCACGACCCTCTACGGCTTTCCAGCCAGGGACTGTCACCCCATTAAGAGATTCAGTGAGCGCGTAGTCTTTCATATCCTCGAGCCAAGCAGCGACATCTTTCCCTCGACGAAGGTATTCACCGAGTTCTGTCATCGAGATAAGTCGAGGATCATGATTAGCAACTAGCGCACTGTGCAATGAGTCGTTTGCATCATATCGGGCTTTGCACTGTTGTTTTGCCCTGCAGAATCTGCACCAGTCACCGGGTTCAAATTTACCATTGCCAGACATAGCCTCATCTGCGCGAGGTTTGACAAATGTATTACCCCAATCCAGTAATTCTGCTGTAGGGATTTCCCATTCGCTGATATTATTAACACGGGGCTGCACGATAGTCATTTTGACCGTATTGAACATATAGAGTAATCTATACGCATCAATCGCGCCAAGGGCGTATAGCATCATTTGCGGATTGTGTTCCGCATCAACGACTACCCCTTTTCCGTGCTTATAATCAACGATGTGCAAGGTGTCGCCGGATAGAATAATACAGTCAGCTGTGCCGAATCCATCGGGTACATAACGGCTAAAATCAACGCGTTTTTCAATGGCCACTACAGGAGTTGCCGTACAGCCTAACATAACGCCTTTGACATATTCGAGGTATGTTTCCGAGGTATCGTCCATTTCTGGTTGCCACAATTCATCTTTTTTGATTTTGTTGAACTTGCGAGTGTATGTGGATTTAGCCATGGCCGTGGTATACTTCTGCAGTTTTAACTCACAAAGTTCGTGTGCCAGGGTTCCTTCCTTTGCATATACAGATGTACTATCTGGAAAGTTCTCCTCTAGGAGAGGGGCGGCTGTACAATGCAGCCACCGGTGCGACCCCGATGCGTTTAATAATGCATGTGATCGAGGTGCCATTAGATTCTTGCCCCCAATCCTCTAATTGCATTTACTAATTCAGGGTATCTGTTCTCAGGTACTTCACCCAAGTATTGAACACCGAATTGTGCCATTAATTGTTGCAGTTCTACAGCTTTCCCTGCGTCAAGTAATGGCGCAAGCGCCGCTTGAATTTCAGGCAATGTATACTTCTTAACTTCCTGAGATACTGGAGCAGTAACAGGTGTTTGCACAGATGCGGTAGCTGTTTGTACCGGGGCATCAGTTGCCACGTTGACAGTTGGTGCCGTAACAGCTACTTGAGTAGGAGTAACTTGTACAGCTGCATTAGGTGCCGTCATGGATATGGAGTTTGGTTGCACAGCTACTGTTGTAGTAGGCACACCCTGATTTGTATCTTGTGGTGTAAGATTAGATACGCACACGGACGGTGCCGCTACTGCAGATACTACTGTGCCGACTGTGCCAGGGGCTTTATCATCCATCGCTCTATCGTTATCAACAAAACTTTTGAATTGATTTAACACAGCTTTTAGCTGATTATATACATCTAGTACATTAACTCCTTGAACTTCAACTTTAATCATTGTTTAACTCCTCCTGAATATTAATAATTGATTGGTTGTAATACGATTCTTTTAACTCAAAACCTAAAGCCCTACGGCCCATACGAAGTGCCATAACTGGGACCGTACCAATACCAGCAAATGGATCAAGTACGATATCATTTGGATTACTCCACAATTCTATGCATCGAGCCACAGTATCTAGCTGCAGCGGGCAAATATGGCGTTCGTCCTTATTATCACGAGCTGCTTTATAATTCAGCGTATGTGTTTGGCGGATGTCAGCCCATACAGGATTAGCGTATCGTCGCCATACCTGGTGGCTATACATAGGCTCCGTATTGTATTTTTGCTTTTTATCAAACAAATCTGGATTGGGTGCAGGTCGATCAATTCCTTTGATTCCCTCAGGTTCCTCTTGACCGAAAAACTGGGTAAACCCTTCCGGGTGTGCAATAGGTTCTGGATTGTCACCAGGTTTACGCAACGTCACGATGTAATCAGGCGCCCCCATTCTACACATGGCAGAATCTTTTACAATTTGTTTGTGTAAAAGCCCTAGCGCCTTTGTCCGAGTAGCCTCAATGAGAGGATCTTTCCAAATCGTGACTCGGGAATGCATCACGAATCCAGCATCCTGGAAGGCTCGAATAATGTCACCAGGAAAATCTTTCATTCCGATAACACCGTCCCTAGATTTCGTGAGTGGCAAATCCATACAATGAACTGATACTAATCGCCCAGGCATTATTACGCGGTATAGTTCTGTTATCAAGTACTTGAAGTGCTGCCAAAACTCGCTATCAGTAGATGAGTTGCCCATATCCCTATCAGAATTAGAGTAAACATACAAGCTACTAAACGGAGGGCTAAATATAGAGTAATGAACGCTATCATCAGGTAGCCCTTTCAGCACTTCTACTGAGTCGCCATTATAGATTGCAAATCGGGACTCAATTAACTGAGTTAGCACGTTCACGTTGTAGGTCCTCCTTTGCTTTCTTATTTAGCGCTTGCAGCGTTGCGACTCCAGCAAGAGCGGCTATACATTTATTCATGCCTGCATCAACAGCTAATTTAGTTAATTTGGCTGCTTTTAACTCATTGATGTGGATGACTCTTATGTTATGATTCTTAGCATAAGCTAATTCCAAATTGCACCCGGTTGAGTTCTCCCAGCCGTTGCACATTACGATTGCATCGCAGCCACTTAGAAGGTCAATGCACCAGCCCATGCCAGTATCATAATCGACCTTATTGTACAGATGCCCAAACATATGTATAGGTGAAAGGAATATGTTATGCGTATCGCTGCCAAAAGGTTCCTTTATTGGAAATACGCCCATATCTTCCTGCAGCCACTTTAATACCGAGTCGGCATTCTTTTTATTTTTAGCCAATCCTCCGAATGGATGGCTTATGTAAATCTTAGTCATATAACAGCCCTCATTTCTGCCCAATTAGGCAACACCATCGGCACACACGGATTGTATTCCGTTGATTCCCGTCTAGTTTTAGATAATTCAGTACGAACAGCGTCACGGGTTAACGCAATCATAGCATCTCTCATTTTTATAGCATCCGCTTCCTTACGTTCGATGTTTGCTTTAACCGCGCCCTCCTTTTCGGAGATTACGATATAAGCATTCACTTCATGCTTCTGGCCAAATCGCCAGCATCGGCGAAGTGCTTGATAATACTGCTCGTAGCTATCAGATAGACCAACAAATATCATATTGTGGCAGTTTTGCCAGTTCATTCCGAATCCGGCGATACTTGGCTTTGTTACCAAACATTTTAGGAATCCAGAACCAAAACCTAACATCATGCCTTGCTTTCGAGTTGCCTTATCGCTACCTTTGACATCCTCTGCTAGATCAATCATTTCTTTTAGAGTGGTCGATTCATCATTAAGGTCGCACCACACTAGCCATTGCTCATTAGATGCATTGACTAAATCAGCTGCTGCTCTACACCTTGATTCAAGAGATGCTTTGCGAGCCCTGCGGCGTTCCAGTAAGGATAAAGTAGGGACATCCTCACCTGTTTTATCAACAACAATTTCATGTACGTGTAACTCAGGCAATTCGTAACCATCATCTTCATAACCCAGGGATGCCGGATTATCTAGCACTACTGCCCATGACGCCATCCACTCCCAAAAGGTATTCTCTGCATGGCCTTTTAATCGCCATTTAGCGGTATCGCTACCATCGTGCGTGAAATACATGGATAACATCTCATTACGGCTCATGATGCCGAGGAACTCTGCATGATTGCCAAGTTCCATATAGTCATTCGGTGCAGGTGTTGCCGTACACGCTAGCCGATATGGCGTATTACTGAATCGATTAATCAAATCCGTACGTACTTTACCAGTGAATGATTTTAGGATACTTGATTCATCCAACACGACACCTATTAGATTGTCGGTGTTGAAGCGTCCTAGTTTCTCGTAATTTGTAATATTAACGCCTGGCACAATGTCATCATCGGATTCGCATATAGTCACAGGAATATCGAAACGTTCACCCTCGGACTGTGTTTGAGCGGCCACAGCTAGTGGCGCTAATATGAGTACTGATCCACCTGTATGTAGATAAATCTCATACGCCCAGGACAGCTGCATTAAAGTTTTACCTAATCCGCAATCTGCGAATATGGCAGCTTTACCTTTTGCCAAGGCCCATTTGACGATATCTCGTTGAAAGTCAAAAAGATGTTTGTTTAGCATACCCGCATCAATAACAAATCCGTGAGATTCTGACATTTTAGACTTGGAGTTAATGAAAGCACTATAATTCATCGACAGACGCCTTTACAGATTCATACTCAGTAAGTAACGCTGAGAATTCCGGATTATCTTTTGCAAGTAACCGATACATAGTCAAGCGCTCAGCGTTCTTAGCCTTTTGTTCGAGTTTCTTTTCTATGTCCTCCAACTTAGCGCGATCAGTTTCGCGCTTATTACATTTAGAAATATCGATAACTGCAATGACCTGTTTGACTACATTTCCTTTGAAACCTTGCATCCGAACAGTATCAAGGTCTTTTGCCTTTTTCAAAACACGAGCAACGCCTAGTCCATTTCTTGATTTAACAACAACCCAATCACCAACACCAATATTGTCGATTGGAACATTTGTGTCGGATTCGTAATATCTAAACCAAAATTCATCTGGGTTATGCACAGGCGTGTTATTTTGCCAGTAATAATCACTGGTATCGTAAGTAACTAATAAGAATTCCATAAGATGTCCTTTCTGTGATATAATCAACATAGAATATTATTTTTCTAATTTGAGCTTGTTGATGTTGCCGCATCATCAGGCTCATTTTTCATGCCCAAATCCTCGCATTCATCAGGAATGCAATAATCCCGCTTTTGACAGGTATTACAATTTCGCAATTTAATCACCACCTTTCAAAGCGCTTAAATCAAGCACCATCTCCGGCTGCCTATTTTCCCATGTGTAATAATCTAGGCCTGCTTCTCTTAACGCCTCTGCAGCAGCACGTCCGGTTTGAGCTTCATCAATAATTCTGTAAGCGCTTTGTCGGGCGTTGCGTACTTTTGCTAGTCGTTCCACGAATGGCTTTAAGAGTTCACAAATAGCAGCCCATTCTTTTGGCGGCTTATGATAGCAACTTTTACATCGACTAATCATACGATCTATTAAAAATTCCGAAGCCGGCATACTATACAAAATGCTATCGCCAAACCCTGCTCGCTTAATCTCTTTAGCCGCTTTCCGAGCTTCAGATAAAGCTTCTTCCAGACGTTTAAAAGCATCTAGCGACTTAATTTCTTTAGTCAATAAAGCTTCGTATTCTTCTTTAATTGCATCGGTTTTGTCAGAACTGACACGAGATACGAAGTCCCTTACCTTTTGTTTACTGATATATGGTTTTGCCATTTTCTCTTTCTTCTTTTAGTTGTAATATGGATTGCGACAGTACTCGCCGCAATTTCTTACTTGCGGGATGTATGTGACAACTTTCTGCTCTTCTGCGTCAACTTCTGCCATATCTTTTTTAAATCCGTATAGAGATAGAACCAGTCCGATTAACGATTGCAATATAAACTGTTCCCATCCTATTTGGTCGAGTTCTAAGGCTCCCATAGAGCCTGCAATGAGGAAAGTCCCCAATAACATATAGCCCATAGATTAATCTCCTTTATAACATCAACATTGATAAAATAGATGCTACTGCTGCTGCAGCTAAACTTAAATGCATTCCTGCGTCAATCCATGTCATGATTAATTCCTCCTAATGAATTCCTGCGGATTTAAATTCCGCATCAACTACTTTCACATCCCATCCAAGCGAATGGACAAGGAATGTTCTAAACCCCTCTTTGTCAATAACAAAGCTACGGGATTTCTTACCCGGCGACTGCCAGGCGTATGCGAACGGGAATCGGTCTCTTGCGATTCCCTCCCGGATAGCTGTTAGGCTAACACCGAGCACGGTCGACATTTGAGCGACCGAAATCACTTTTCTAATCATGTGCACTGCCCCTCCTTTAACTTGATTTTAATTCAAGTCCCTAGTTAAAAAAATTTGGTCAACCGTACAGCCAAAGTACTCTGCCAGTGCCACTACTTTACTAATGGACACATTGGATATATCCTTTTCCCACGCATTATACGTAGCAACAGATATGCCAAGATCGGCGGCAACTTGCGCCTGTGTTGCCCCTTTCCGAGCTCTCAACTCGGAAATATAAAATTTGTTTGGCATTACTACCACCTCCTTATCGTGACCTCATAATAACATGAATTAAATTCAAGTGTCAATAATGAATTTGATTTTTTTTCAAGTTTACGATAAAAAATATAAAATCTAATTGAATTTAATTCAAATGCATTATATAATTAGTATATAAGTTTGGGAGATCGAGAGGAGGATATTATGAAACTTTCAGATAATATTAGGTACTTTAGGAAATTAAGAAACTTATCACAGGATGAAATTGCTAAACGGCTCGGGTATAAGTCATTTACTACTATTCAGAAATGGGAAACAGGAATGGCCGAGCCACCAGTAGGCAAATTATATGAACTGGCAGATATACTACATGTCAGTATCATGGACCTGCTAAAGGACAATTTAGATGCTGAAGAAGCGTTAACAGTGAGCACGAATTCCTATCACTACGTACCTGCATCTGTATCAGCGGGCGCGTTAACCACGATAGACGCCATTAACTTCATGCCTACTATATCTATCCCTGATTTCATGATGGGGCGCTATGCGGGCCATAAGAACATATTACTTATGGCTGTCAACGGCGAAAGCATGAATAATGTTATCCAAAATGGATCTGTTATTGCTATCTTAACAAATATAGAACTACTAGATATCCATGACGGAGATATTGTAGTTATTAAGAATGGAGGAGATTATACAGTTAAAAGATTCTACAATGACAAGCAACATCAAGAATTTGTATTTAAACCCGATAGCTCAGATATGGCATTTCGGGACATCATATTTAGTTACGAGAATACAGATGACTTATACCTGATTGGTAAGGTTGTTATGTACAATGTGACTTTGTAAGAGATTAATAAGGGAGATTAATAAGGGAGATAAACAATGAAATTCTATAAAATTTTATCTATCGCGGCATTATTTGCAACAGTTGCTAGTTCTTCATTTGCACAATTTATTGATGTAACCCCAGAAACGTATGATATAATCTGGAGCACCGGGCAAAATTATAAAACTGATCGTAAACTTGAAAGCCCAATTAATTATGGAGTTGAACTTCGGAGTGGAGCTGGTGGCGCCGCGGTATTAATTACCCCAGCTACAATCACTAAATATGTATCATATTCCAAAGACGATCGTCTGATTTTTCCAGACGAATCTTTTAAGAAAGCCATACTAAACAGTAATGATTATGTATACATAGCTACATATGCACTTCATCTTAAAAATCCATTAGCGGGCACGGTAATGCCTCAACTACCATCACAACGATTACTTATAGAAAAGGACAATCAGTATATAATCCCAGTAGCGATGGATACCAAAATCTATGATATGATGCCGCATAGCTATGCCCTTGTCTACTATGCAATACCTAAGCAAATAATTATGAACCCACCGTATACTATTAAATTTATTAATGGAAATGGCGATAAAATTGAAATACCTATTACCACTGATAAATTAGCAGAACTTATGGATAAAGAAAATAAATTAGTCTATAAGACAAATGATTAATAAACGTAAAGCCCCTATCCGATACTACTCAGATAGGGGTATTTTAGGAGGTATGTAATTATGGCTATGAAACGTGCCAATGGTACTGGCACCGTATATAAAATGAAACATAAGGCTCTACGCAAGCCATATCGAGCCGTGGTGACCCTTGGATATAACTCTGAGGGTAAACCCTTGCGAAAATCCATAGGCACCTTTGCGACGCAAAAAGAAGCGTATAATGCCCTTGCCCTATTCTCCACTAATCCACAAATTCAGGAGGAACGCAAAATTACTTTTGGACAGTGCTTTGATTGGCGCATGGAAGAAGCTGAACGCCAGGGGCTATCTAAAGGGCGTATTAAAAGCATGCACGTTGTCCGAAAATTGGTAGAACACCTATTTAATATCGAAATGAGAAACCTTAGGGCGGCGCATCTGCAGTCTATATTCGATAATTCGACGCACACAAAATCTTATCAAAAGTTAATTAAAGCGATCATAGTTTCGGTCGGCACACTTGCCGTAAAGCAGGAAGTCATCCCTCGTAACTACCTTTCTGATATTATCATCAACAAAAACGCAACGCCGATTAAGAAAGCTAACATATTTACAAATTTAGCGCTCTATGAGCTTTGGCGGCACGATGGCGATATAATCTCCAAGCTAACGCTCATATACGCCTACACGGGGCTCAGATTGAACGAATTACAAACAATTCGAGTTGATGATGTCCACATTAAGGAACGGTATATGATTGGCGGTTCTAAAACGGAGGCTGGCCGTAATCGAGCTATCCCTATTGCAGAATGTATCTCCCCTTTCATCAAGGAACTCTACCAGCAAGCAAAATTTAAACGCTCCGAGTGCCTACTAGATGGCGTGATACATAAGGACATATACCGCAAGGAACTGCAAAAAAGATGTAAAGAATGGAACCTAGGAAATCACAAGCCACATGATACCAGACATACTTTTATATCAATGTGCAGCAATATAGGTATTGATGAGATTATAATCAAGCGGATCGTCGGCCACGCTAACAAGGATAATATCACTGCAGATGTCTATACGCATAAAACACTACAACAATATATTGATGCGGTGAATAAGTTACCTTACGGAGATGACCTATTAAAAGGTGAGCAACGGTTGAGCAACCGAGAAGAAATTAGGTGATTTTTACCGTTTTGCAAAAATAAAAAGACCAGTAAACATAAGCGTTTACTGGTCTTTTAGATTTGTTGTACTATTCAGCGGAAATTACAGAAACTGGGCAAACGGATTCGCAAGAACCGCAATCGATGC
>ERZ773069.208-NODE-208-length-41748-cov-28.391121_pt1 | contig 41748 bp, 47 predicted proteins | sample MGYA00580619_ERZ773069 | MGnify/ENA primary metagenome ERZ773069 (study PRJEB29015, sample SAMEA2738007) | human oral metagenome | biome: human oral; feature: human-associated habitat; material: dental | place: China | collected 2108 ...
GTCCGTCTTGTAAACGGAAGGTCATCAGTTCGATCCTGATATGCGGCTCTTAGACCTCATGGTGGATGTTTTACCTCCTTTCCATTCACCATGGGGTCTTTTTTGTTTGTGTGCTCTTAAATTGCCCAAGTGTATTCATTATCTTGTATTCCTTGGTTTGTATCTCTATCGACTCGACTACGCCAAGACCTTTAGACATCAAACAATGACAAAAAGATTTTGTTTTGTGGCGAAACTACATCAATCTGTTTTACAGGCTGTTCTGTCTCCTTCAGTAAATGGTGATGACTCGACCAAAGCAGAGTAACAAAACAAGTAATTGTGACCAGAAGCACTGAAAACCTGCTAAAACGTGATGCTTCTCATGTTGACAAATCTTTGTTACTACTTGATCTGTAATGTTTACCTGTATTATTATGATAGTACTGATAATTCATAAGGTAAACAATTTTAAGCACTCATGTGTTTGAAATCATTAGCAACAAGGAGGAAAGTCACTTATGAAGGAAGTTCTCAGGCACACATGGATGATCACATGGCGACTGTGGATCGTCAACTTTGTGCTGACAGTATTCTTCAAGGTTCCGTTCAGTACCTATCAGTGTGCTCTCATTGGGTTCATGGTTGCTGTCGCCCTTGCTGTGCTTGGTATCAGAATTCTTCCTAAGCCTTTCAGCAGAATTCGTCATGGTCTTTCGTTCTTTGAGTGGACCAGGCGTGATGGCAGGTGGGCTGTTCCTGGTTCTCCTGCCAGAGGTGTCAGCAAGGCTTCACAGAATGGTCCTGCGACAGGTTTCGAGCCACATCTCATCAAGGACACTCCTGTCTACTCTCCCAGGATGCATGGTACACCAGGTGGCGGTCTACTCAACTCTGGTTTTGATGAGAACTCCATCACTGCTGGTGTGACAGGTGAGATGAACTTTGCTCGTGCTCTTGCTGCCACTGACGGCTCCAGCATTGACTACTCTGGTATGGGTGACTCCAGCATCCTGAACCATGTGGAGTCTTTCTGGTCGTGCGGTATTCCTGACTACAACAGAGCAGACTTCATTGACTATACAACCAAGGGTGACATTGACTGCATCATCCTGACTGGACGTAACCTGTACCTGATTGACCTGAAGTTCTATCGTGGTGGAGACATCACCTATAGCAATGACAGTCAGGGAAACCTCGTGACGACTGATAACCAGACTGGTCGTACTGTTGGCAAGCCATACCAGATGAGCGGGAACATGGCTATGGCGTACAGGAGAGTCAAGAAGCACTACTCTCATCTTTCTGTCAAGCCGTGTGTGGTTCTGGTTCCTCAGGAGAATGGTCAGTCGAGTATTTCTCCTGGGACTGTCTGGAGTGGTGGTATCCCTGTGATGAACATGACTGACATCATTCAGGTTCTTGCTCATGATGCTGCCAAGAACCATCAGGTACCACAGAACTACCAGGACATCAGCAACCTCACTGCCATCGTAAAGAACAGGTGAGAGATTAACCCTACACTCATCAAACAATCAACCACTCTTAGCAAATTGTGCTTCAAGAGTGGTTGATTGTTTTTATCTATGTATCTATATAGGTCTATAACCAAAACCAATTTTACACCATATGACTCTATAGATCTAGGTAGTTACTCCTGGCGGCTACTGTCGTTGTCTTGGTTGGGTTCCTCCGCTACACCTCTTTCACCCGCTGGAATCGTTTTTTTTTTTGCCACTTAGATACCCTTAGCGAGACAACGGAGAGCATAGAAACAAAACCTTTAAAGGAGATCTCATCATGGCGAGACAGAAGCAGAGCGGTTGTCAGCACCTCAGTCCTAAGACACGTAACTGGGAACCGTGTGTAGGACCAGAGAACTGCGACTACAGGAAGCAGGGCTTGGACGTTCCTCATGCATACAACCAGGCGGAGCGCGAGGCGATTGACGCTCAGAGGGCCGGTGTGGATGACGCAGGGTTAGGTGGTAGCAGAACCTCTGAGGTTAGTGCTGTCAAAGACTACAATGACTCTTTAAATAGAGATCTCAGTAATGAAATCAAAGCACTTGAGAGAGTTAACAACAAAAGAATTGAGGACCTCAAGGACTACATAAAACTCAACATCGACAATGAACCAAAGACCCTGGAAATTACAACAAACACTAGCGACAAAACTCTTCTAGTGTATGGTCTTAATGGAGAAAATGACTACTTCTCATTTAATCTTGATGATAATGGAAAAATCATCAATGAGGAAAAGCATAATATAGACGATGACCGTAATCACTTTGACAACAATATGTCATACAGGGACGTTAAAAAGGTTCTAACATATCATTATCAAGGAAAATCTGTTTACATTGAAGATCATGTCAAGGAAATTATGAGCGCTCGCAAGAAGATGGATTCTCTATCGTACCATAACGGAATCCTAAAGTCTATGCGTATGCCAGATTTGGATAGTAAAGACGATCCTATTTTCTCTAAAATGGGCAAGTTTGAGAAAGAGCAGTACTTCAATGCAACTGTTGATGATCTACAGAAGACAGTCAGAGACAGGCAGGTTGCCTCAAGGCGTAGAATTAGGAACATGATTAAGGATGGCCTTAAAGAAAAGCATGGGAAGGTTTCTGTGAAAATCTCTCAGGACAAGAGAGGAAACTTCAAGGCTCTTGTAACAACACCTGAAGGCAAGTCTGCAAAGTGGAGTATCAATGAGAACGGAACGGCTGGGGCTGACTACTCATTGAATCGCAGACAAGACTACATTGATGGTCTTCATGAGAGCCTTCAGGACAAGAGGGCCATCTCTGAACTCTACTATGTCCATGATCCTAAACTCAAGGATGCAACTGACAGAGACAAGTTGAGGAAACTTTACACTTCGTTCTGATCGGCCCTTCTTGAACAAAACACCTCTGATTGAGAACCTGTCTTCTGTCAGAGGTGTTTACTATTAGTACACATGAACTCATAACCAAATGTAATTTTACACCATATGACTCTATAGATCTTGTAGACAGGTTTGGGTGTAGCGTGTGGGTGGTCTCCTTCCTACTCTTGGGACGTGCGCTACGTATGGTGCTGGTTAAAATTAATCTGACAAGTACTCGCTCTATATGTGAGTAAGTTTCAACAAACAAGGAGATTCGGAATGTCCACAAACGCTGACAAGGTTCGTGAGTTCTATGAGAAGTACCAGCAGGAGCAGTTCTTGGCTGACGACGGTGCTGCGGCCAGTCTTGAGGACATGGGTAACGACAGGGTTGACCTGAGGATGAAACTGATTGCTGAGGAGTTCTTTGAGTTGGTTGCTGCTGTATACAACGAACAGGCCGCTTATGAGTTGGAGTCAGCCTGGAACGGTCTTTTTAGTGATGGTGTGACTGACGAGCGGCGTAATGATGTGATTGCTGCTGCTGATGCTACTGGGGATCTTCGATATGTCATTGAGGGTTTTGACCTTGAGGCTGGTATTCCCGCTGAGAAGGTGTTTGATGAGATTCATTCCTCAAACCTATCCAAGTTGGGTAAGGATGGCTTTCCAATCATTTCAGACGGCACCTTAAAGCCCAAGGGCAAGATTCTTAAAGGTGAGAACTTCTTTGAGCCTGACCTGAAGGCTGTTATTGAAGGTCGTGAGCCTGACCACACTCCCGCACGTCTTAGGAAGTGAATCAACTTATATGAGCAAGTCAACTTTTAGGATTCTACGCAACACGGCAGTCATTATGCTGTCTGCGTCCGTTCTTGCTGGTTGTGGAGGTGCTGCCAAGAGTAACACCAGTGCCACAGCAGTCGCTTCTGGTTCTCAGTCTTCGGCATCATCTGCGACAGCAGCCTCTTCTGGTAGTGCTGACAGTTCTGCCAAGGCGGTGAACAGTACTGAAGAGGCTAAGAACGTGGCGTCATTCACCAAGTCTTACTATGAGGCGTGGTTTACTTCTGGCACTGAGCAGACAGCCAGGGACCTTGAGACGACTCTGGATGAAGCCACCAAGGGTGTTGACAGGAGTAAGGTCAGTGATGCTGATCCAACTTCTGCCTTCTCGTCCATGAGTGAGGAGCAGCAGAAGTCTGTCGCAGAGAAGACAACCTCTCTCAACCCTATGTCTGATTTCTATGACACCACTGGTATGAGCAACCCTGAGATCTCGTTGCTGAACATTGTGGCTATTGGTTTCTCAACAGGTTATCACACCACTGAGAAGGTGACTGTTGACGTCAACATTGACAAGATTACCGTAAACAGCGACGGAACTGCTACCGTTCCGTACAGTGCTCTGACAATCACCTCTGGTCAGAACAAGAACACCCCTCAGGACAACACCTTCAATCTTCCTCTGGTGAAGAAGGATGGTAAGTGGAAGGTTGACGGCAAAAAGTTCTACAAGATGGTCATACAGGCCGTCAATGACTCGAAGGCGACAGCCACACCATCTGCTAAGTAAAACCTCTTGTATGTTGCTCTGACGCCTCAGACTGACTGGATACATGATGTTTGCTGGATATGTGAGAACAATCCGATTCGTATGTATCCAGTCAGTTTTACATATTGTGACTTGTTTCATATTTACATCTGTTGACATGGGAACATTCTTGCGTGTACTATGGTTGCACAACATGCATGGGGTAGACAGGTTTTCGACATAATCTTGTTCTTGCTTTATGGGTGCAGGTCCTCCTTGAACAACGGAGGTAAAACAGGTTCACAACATAATTGTCAACTTCGACGATTTCGCTCTCGTTGCGTGAGCCGCCTGGTAGAGGATAGGTGTCTGTTCCTCTAACTATCCAGGTTTCATCATGAAGGCACTGAGGTCTGATTCGGTCATCCTGGCTCTCAGACCAAAGACATTAACAGGATAGCGGTACAGGTTCTCTGAGGTAACTGGCAGAAACCTGGTCTCCACTTTAAGCACAATCCAGTTACTAAACCTGTAGATCTCATTTTGTGAGGGGTTATGGACCCGGGTTCGACTCCCGGCTGCTCCACCAGTTCAGGGTGCTGACACATGATGTTAAGATTGTGTCAGCACCTCTTTTTTATTCTATTACTCCTAGTTGTTAATTGTAGTATTTTAACAATGCCTATATATTATTTTGTAATCTGGCTACATATCTTCTAGATATTTGCCTCAGAAGTGCTTAGTATTGCTTGTAAAACACTGTCGCCTGCAGTCACACAGATCCTTTATAATCTCTTGACTTGTAGCACTAACCACTGTGTGTTATAATACACACATATCCATTAAGTTAATCCAGAGGAGGTGAGCCTGTGAAGTACTATGACACTGTAACTAGATACAGGTTCACCTCAGATGACGGTGTTGACGTAGAGAAGGTTGGTCGAGACCTGTCTCAGATGGTTACCTGGATGGCTGAGGCTGAGCATGAGATGCTTGCCAGCCAGGAGTTCCACGACCTGGCACTGAAGGCTCTGAAGGGTGATAGACCATATGGTGCCCTAACTTCCTGGGGTCGTAAGCAGTTGAGTCGCTACGACTTTTCTTTCCAGAATCACAACATGAATGAGATGTTGGTCTCTAACGTGGTGAGTACGCTGGAACTGTACGCTATGAGCGTCGGTCTGTTCCAGGTGATGAGTACACACCCCAAGGAGACTAAACCGGAGAAGATCCTCTCCTACTACAGGAGCACCTATCCTGCCGCCTCACAACCTACCAGCGGAATGGTTCGTGCTCACCTGATCAGGTTTCACAAGAAAGGTGAGAAAAAAGCGTCTCTACCAGGAGTGAGCGCTAAACTGAACCTGGCGGTCTGTGACACCTACTTCGCGCCCAAAGCATCTAGGGGTGAAAATGATTCTCTGAACGTTGTTGTTCAGGTAAAAACTCCAAGTTACGGGATCACCAAGATCTATCTGAGGTTACCAGATAATGAATCACGTTTTGGCGAAGGTAAGGTCTGTCGTCCAACTATCCGTATGAACAACAAAGGACAGATCGTCTTTGACATCGCTATCGAGCACGAGGTGCAGCAGCGAGACACGAACAAGGTCGTTGGTGTTGACCTGGGCAAGATAGAGCCTTTCGTTGCTACTGTTATTGATCCTAAGAGTAATCACAGGTCTGCTCCATATCACACCAACTATAAGAGACGGCTCGGATTACTAGTCAAGAAGGAGCAGCAGTGCCGTGATTTATCTGCTCACCTATACAAGCGAGCGGATCTCTGCGATAAGCACAACAGAACAGATCATGCTGATGTTCTGCGTACTGAAGCAAAGCGAGTCAGTGCTAAGGCGACCAGAATCAAGCACGAGATAAGCCAGTGCATCGCCAACCAAATTGTCTCTGTCGCTGACCAGAATAACGCTCATGTTTCTTTAGAGAACCTGTCTTGGCTGGACTCTCGAGGTGGTCGATGGCCTCACGCGGAGATTCAAAGCCGCATCGAGAACACTGCTAAGCGATACGGTTTGAAGATAGTCAAGGTGAGTGCTAAGGATACCTCTAGGACCTGTTCTCACTGCGGTGGTAAGGTGTCTAACAACACAAAGACCAGAGTTGGTGCTTGCAATACCTGTGGTTTTGAGTTGAATAGAGACGTCTCTGCTTCCAGAGAGATTGCCTTACGCGCGACATCTCCTTCATCTCGATCTCGTGAGAGAATGCGTTCTCTGCTGAGACAGAGAGCAAAAATGCGAAGTTCGGCTGCTACGCGGCAGTCGAAGCCGGTCACTGCCTTGGGTGGAAACCAGGGACACACCGGTACCTCCAGCAACGGCTTGGAGGCGACGCTGATGATGGTGAGAGAAACTCTAGACTCTAGAGGATCTCCAACCTAGTCAGCGAGTGTCATATGTCAACACATCAACTTCTTGAAGTGAGGTAGCGCACACCAGAGATCAGAGGAGAGTAGTCCAGCCGTCTCCTGCGCCATCGAGTCAGATGGTCAGTGATGACACCTTGACTGAACTCGCCTCGCCAACAGCCTTTGTGGCCTCAGTAAGGCTCTGGAACACACCACCAGACTTGCGTGCCTGAAACATGGGAGCAGGTACATCAGTCACATAGACGTTCTTGTGCCCCTTAACGCCCTTGAAGCCACGAACAGACAACACACGACCAACAGAGACACCATCACGCAGAACAGCGTATTCACGAGTCCCCTTGCCGTTACCCTCAGTCTTGACAGCAGTCACAGTAGAGCCATCAGCGAGATCGAACGAGCGAATCATCTCGTTTCCTTTCTTTTGCCTATTGCAGGCAGTTGTTGTAGCGACTTGTGTACGTACAGGACCATAAGCACCTTCTTGTCCAACTGGTACCTGCGGTCCTGAGTACATACACACTCTTGACCTTGCAATCATCCCATCACAGAGTTCATCCAGTCAACACAAAAACGTATGAAACATGTCACATCCTGTAAAAATCTGTGAGAAGATAATTGTGTCACAAAAGTGTGTTGAGGTTCATTTTTACTTTCTTCCATCTGTCATCAATACATAGTACAATAAAGGAATCAAGGATGAACGGATCTAGCACACGCTTAGAGATGTGTGTCAGATCCTAGAGAGTAGAATAGATCGACCAGAAGGGAAAATCATGACAGCAAATGCGGTCAGGACAAGGCACTTTACTGAGGACGAGATTATCGACCTCGTTTATGAAGACTCTGAAGATGGTGAACTCGTCTGGAAGAGTGAGCCAGACATTGATCGTTGGCGCTCATACTACATCGGTGTTATCAAGATGAATGATGACAACAAGTTCTATCAGATCTGGTGGGCTGAAGGCAATACAGAGAACTGCGACCCAACATTTGAGGACCAGGATGCCAAGGAGGTTGTTCCTGTTACCGCCATTCATGTCAAGACTGACTACATTCCTGTTGAAGATTTGAGTAGCGGTACAGATGCTGACAGCAATGCGTTTCTGTCTGTTCCCAGCGAAGACCCGAGCGCTGACGAACTCCTGAAGTGGAAGGCGTCTTTGGAGGCGGCCTTGAGTCTGGTTAACTCTCAGATTGCCTGAATAACACACTTTTAACAAGAATCAGCACAGCGAAAAGAGGAAAGCACTATGAGTAAAACTTGCGACTCTTTTATCCGAGAGACCTACACAACTGACGGAACACTACACATTATCCGATACGCCTCATCTGGAAGCCATGTTGATTTCATGCAGATCTATGACCTGGAGGGCAATCGTGTTCTGGAGTTTCCTCGCAGGAACATCATCTACACCAGGAATGTTGGTCCGGTTTCTGAGCATAGCCAGTGGGTTGATTACGTCAACGATCGCATCAAGGAGTATGAGTCAGCAATCAAGATGAATACAATCAAGGTGGTTGTTCATGATGCCATTAACAACATCTCAGAGATGGTTATGGTTGAGTATCAGATGAATTGATTGCTGAACCTCGTACACACAAAAAATCACCCGGCACTTCTTCTGTGTCATACCGTCTTGACCAGAATGAAATGTTGGGTGCTTTTATTAAATAGAATTACTTTGCTGTCATTCCTCCACATCAATCAGACTGACATCAGGATACACGTCACTGACTCTTCTAGGCAGAGTGTCATCCACCTTGGAGGAGATTTCGCCAAAACTACATGTAACCCTTCCCATTATATTGGTAATTAACACACTTCCTGGAAGGATTGCACCAGTCTCAGCCAGAAACTCAGCAACACTCTGAATTCTCTCCTTACCGGAGATGAGTAGATGAGTGAAGATTACCTCATTAGCATCATTACTTCTCTCTATCTTCATGGTGAATGAAGCGACAGGGGATCTAGGAGAGATGAAGTTTTCATTAAAAATACTCCTGCTAAAGACAAGATACAACCCTGACTCATACATGCTCTCAAGTTCATACAGGTCATCTGCAGGAAATCTGTGCTTAGCGATCACCAGGGTCTTTGTAAAGAAAAGAATCTCTGAGAGTACATCTTGCGAACGAAACCTATCGTCAAACCATATCCATCTTGGGAGATTTGACGTATAGTTCTCTGAACTTGCAATCATTGAACACCTTGATACTCTGTTCTTGTTAATCTTACTGAAATCAGGATCGATAGTAATAGAGATACACCCGTTCCTGCCGTCAGCAAGAACTCACACACTAAGAAGACGTCCACCAAAGTCGTCAGTGTACGCAACCATCCTAGACAGAGCCAGGCAAATGACGTACCTGGCGCCAGTCATAGCAATCTCCCTGTCATCAGCAGTGCTGTTTCCATCATCCAGCATCCGCCAGGTCTGCGCCCGACCAATCTCATCAAGCACCTCAAGAACATCAAGGTCCTGATCCTGCTCATAGTGAATGGCGTCATACAGGCACTCGTTGTAGAGATTACTGACATCCTGGACATGTGCTGCCATTGCTCGAACCACGTACACGACAACAGCGCCATAAAGTCCATCAGACCATGCGTCAGCAGCCGTCTGAAGCGACTTGACAACACCCTCAACCCTGACAGAAACAGGCCGAGTCCTCATCTCACTGGCGAACAGTCTAGACAGAACCACCTGAATCTCACCATCAGTCAGAGGTGACGTACCCATGCTCTCACAGCCAGCAGGAGGCCCATAGGTGTCATGCATCCAGTCAGAACATGCACGACCAACAACACTCTGAGTGCCATCAGAATCACAAGCAACAGCATCAAGACCTGCATTGTCGCCATTGCTGTTGTTTGCTTCCAAGATTTGACCAAGAGCCTGCCGAATTCTGGCAAAACTATTGAAATCCATGATGTTCAAAGGTGCAGTCATGTCTTCTCTCCTTTATGAGAATCTGCTTAATCACTTGCAATCTTCATGCATCATACCAGATTGAGACAGACCCATACACCTCAAATCAAGTTGAGTGAGTCACACTTGCACAGGTATCACACATCACAATGAAGATGTTCAACAAGTACCAGTTGTGTGACATCTTGTGTGTTGTTGTTGCATGTAACTGGTAAAAGAGTAAAATCCCTGTCCCTACATGATTACTATAGAGTCTTCTGCTCCCTCGTATCCAACCCCGTCATTTGCTCGATGGGGATGAGATGTGAACCTTGATGTCGCGTAGACGAGCAAAGCAGGAAATCTTAGCTATCATAATGATAACACAGGTGAACCATTATTAAGATCAGGAGTATAGTTTCACGTATTTTGTTTCGTAATCCTCCAACGTGGGCCACCGCTCTGATACCGAAGTGAAGGCCAGGAACTTTTTGACTGGATACTGCTTCCTGCTCTGCTGGTTTTCTCGGCGTCGAGCCCAGAGGTGCAACAGGTACAGGAAGTAGCCTTCCCGCTGTAAACCGGGGTCGTTACCACACACCATCGCCACACACCACACGATAACAATAACCTCAACATCCCACAGGTTAAATCGAGTGAACCATTCTTCTAGGCGGTCACTGCGAGCGAATGTGTGAAGGTATTCCCAGTTCGGGACGCTGGCGTTAACTGCTGCAACAATACGCTGCGGTACCGTTTGCCGTGAGCGCTGATCCGCCCTGTAAGTAATATACCCATCTTGGATAGATTGCTCTACTTCTGTGTTTTCGTGACTAATGGATGTTGCCCCATTGTTGAAGATGTCTTCTCCTGTGGCGAGCGCCCTAGTAAGAAGAAAGCAGAGTTGTGCGGATCGCTTTTCTGCCGCTGTGGCTGTGGTCACAGTCTGGTGTGAGAGATGAAGGATGAACGGGAGAGCGTCAATAATGCTAAGAACAGCCCTAGTTTTCTGATCCTGGTGGATGACATCAAAGGATAGTGCCTGCTGTACACTCTGTAAACATGTTGCCATGAGCCTTGGCGACGCTATGGTTTGGCAGTATTTCCGTGCAAAACTGAGGTTGCTTTTCACTGACCGTGTTTTAAGTGTTTTTGTATCGATCTCATGGGTAATTTCATCGAATATATTTTCCCAGGTGTCCATTACGGTATTCTCCTTCTCGGGTGCCACATGATGACCAGAGTTCGACAACATTAAATATGCTACCACAACCACTCGTGCCGCGCAAATCGGGACAGTGAGCCTCGACTTCACCCTTGTCATTGACACAGCAGGAAAACTTGGCTATCATGGTGAGGCATAGAAGAAGGATCTGCCAACCTGAGGTGAGATACTATGACTATAGGATTTGTCAAAAAGGATCACGAGAGTGCATCCATTCTGAACGGTAGAAGTAGACAACCCAACCCAGACTGACTAACATATAAGCAAATACTAAACCTAAAGGACAAGAATGTTTTTCAATAGAGTTGAACCAGTAGATGAAGAAGTATCCTCTGCTGCTGAGCCCAAGCCGATTGACGTTCACCAGTTTATTAACAATGGGCGTCGGCAGGCGGAAGAGTCTGCATTAAGAATTGCAAACATGATCGCTGAAGAGTTTTACGGAGTGGTTGAGCCAATCAACACTCCAGTAGACGATCTAGGCAGCAGCAAATTTATACTTGCTCCCAGGTGCTATCGCGTGAGTACTGGTGAAATGAGGTTTTATGTACAAACTTACTTATTTGAAACAAGTGATCATGACTATAACGGAATAAAATACGACAATATATCTGATTACCAAAAATCTGTTTACAGGACAGACAAAATCAGGCTTAAGATTGCAATTGCAGCCACAACCAGAGTATTCGATCCAGTAACAGAAACCTTTTCATGGAAGAAAACCCATTCACGAGATTGGGGTTTTAAAGTTGCAGATCCTGATAGTTTTTATGGGGTGTTCACCGAGGAGGATGCGTATAGAATTCGTGATTGGTATTCAGCGTGGTGGTGACATTCTTCTTTCAATATTCCGAAATATAAATATAGACAGCCAAAGAAGATGATGTGACTACCTGCCAGAGCAATTATGACAGGGCGCTATCTATGAGAGCGAAAAGACGCTACTGACGACAACTCAGAGATTGTTCTAAGCGTCCTTCTCTGTTCCTCTGGATACATCTTGTAAGAGAATGACAGGTAAGCGAACTCGCTACTTATGAGACCACTACTGAACACACCAAAAACTGGATAGAGACACATTGCTCTTAATACAGATTCAAGATTGTGAATGTCGGGATTTGTTGACAGGAAGAAGAATAAATCATTGTCACCAACATGCGCGTCCTCCCTGTCCTTGACTACAACCACGTATAACTCGCTCTTTTTAATGTTGTTGATGGCATAAAAAATTTCATAGTCATATTTCAGTATTAGATTAAAATGGGCAACTCCCAAACCGTTTTGTATTTCCTCAATACGAGTGTAGTTACAACTATTAACTAGAGAACCGAAAAGCGTGAACGAGTTGCCATTAGTGATACATGTTATACCAGCAGTTGAGTCAGTTTTTGTAATGAACTCACTTGATTCCAAAATACCTGCTCCTATTTCAAAGAAGTGACTACAGATACTCAATCAACTCGGTATTATACACCCTCTAGTAACACGTATCAACTTGTCACTGTCACCTTCTACATTGTTCTCGCGCTCACAAAACGAAGAATCTGATCAAAGATGAGAGAGCATGACACCCATCAAAATAGTTGCTTGGAGGTACTGAAAAATATACGAAAAAGTCGTTAGTTTATCTTTGTAGCAGATATATAACACTCAGATAGAAGGATGTCAGCACCATGATGTAAAGGGCAGAGAAATCGCATGTCAGAGCACGTTTCAAACAGTACACTACTCACTGTATCTCCTGCATCTGCTGACAGCAGCATCTCTCAGTCAGACACGTCTTCTTTGTCAAGACGCAAAGGTGCTCATGCAATGGTCTCTCCACCAGCAGACATCCTTCAGGGAGACGGAGATCTCAGAACATCTGACCTACCATCACCCTCAGAACCAAGCGAGGAGCAGATCGAAGCAGCTGTCAACCTTGCTCTCAGCGACGCCAACAGGACCATTGATGCGCCTGGAGTCATGGTGGCGACAACTGACGGTATCGACCCACAGGACAGGTACTCAGTATCCTTAAAAACCGCAGAAACGGGTATCAGAGAGGCCGTCAGACAGATCCAGCAGATTGCTCTTGGACCAACAGACGTCCGCAAGGTCTACGTCACCGGCAGAGAGAAGGACGGAAGCAACAGAGCACTGGAGATTGTCGCCTTCAACAGCATTGTCTCACTGATGACACGTATCGAGCAGGACGGAGTTGTCAGCGTCATGGTATACGTCAGCACCAGACACAACTACGGGCCGGGAGACTACCACTTCAGTGAATCCAAGTGGCACGGAACATACGCTCTGAACAAGCAGGGATTTGTTCAAGGAGAACAGGCTGCAAAAGAAGTTGCAGGGCTGCTTGTTTACTAGATAAATGACAACAAGAATAGGGCGGATCATAAAACACCAGTTCCGCCCTATTCTATTCTCCACTCTCACTAATCTGTTTATTCACACTGAATCAGATTCGGCAATCTCCAACAGACGAGCAGCCAGACGTGAGTTGTTGTCAAATTCCAGAAAAGTCGTCGTTGTCACAAGATGACCACCCTTCTTCAGGTACGCCTTGGATGTGCTGACAACAATCTCCTCGCCATCACCAAGCAAACCATTACCACCATTCTCCTCACTCAGCAGAGACATGGCAATGACACTGAGGATGTTAAAGATGGTCGTCTTGTCCTGAATCTCCCGTCCACCCACACGAAGATAGAACTTGTCAGAGGTGACCTTCTGCTGCATTCCTGACTGAATGTCCGCAAGAATGTTATCAAGATGGTAACGAGATCCCCTCATAGAGATAAGAACACTGCGACCAGAACTCACTTGTCATCGTCCTCTCGCCACTCAAACCAGATGCACAGATCATCAGTTGGGTTACCCTCATCATCGAACAGGTTAGCGATCCTAAAAGAGTCAGGAGTGTCCTCACGCTGTACCTCAGCACTCTCCAGAATCCTGCGCAGAGTATCAGTACCACCAGCAAAAACATATGGTGCCTCTGACCACATGTAAGTCATGTACGAAATTGACTGGATCAGATAGGTGCGCGATCCCAGCGGCACGCAGATCTTCATGGTTATCTCCTTTATGAGTGGTGAATAAGTGACAGGTGCCTTTACCTTGGGCCTGTCTCTGTTGGCACCAGCATACACTACACAAACAGAGTTCAGAAGCAGATCTACATGTGAGATGAGAGACAAAACAGAAAAACTATCCTACAATGTAGTAAGCATTCTTAGTGAAGATGTCCTCATGACTCTTGATCTGATCGGGGTTGTTAATCAGATTTTCTGCCTTCATGGCGATCTTGATTAACTTTGCGTTGTCATCAACACGATTGAAGTCAATCACTTCAAAATGAAGACCCTTCTGCTGACTCTCGCTGAACTCATACTCACGCTCAAGTACGTCCATAATGTTCTCAGGATCAGGGACATCAAGTCGAAGAGTAAAAGCAGCCCGCTCCAACATACTTCCATCTGGATCTCTGTAAAGAAGGCCAGAACCTGGCTTACTCAGAAGGATCTTCATGTACTCATTGTAAATCCTGTCAACATAAAGAAACTCGTGCTTATTGTCCTCTGTGATAAGATAGGTAAACCGACGTGCACAACCACCTCCATTATCTCTGATGATGAAATCAGCAAGACCAACACCAGTACTCATGATTGTCCTTCCAGTAAAAATTTGCTATCCTGTGTTAGCATGTTAGCACAAGAAAAATCAATAATGAAGAAGTGTGGCGTGTTAAATAGGACACAGATTTCCTTAATCTATCGTGTACCAGAGATCCACAAGCAGATCATCCTCTGTATCCAGTTCCTCAGGATCGTTCATGGCTTCCTCAATCAACTCGGCCATCTTTAGGATCTTACTAGTGTCACGAACATACTTAAAACTATCAACATAGTCATGAAGGCCATCATGATTCATTGACTGGTACTCCTGCTCCATAATAAGCAGTCTGTCCTCAGCATCAGGTAGATCCAGTCGAACATTGTAGATGCACTTTGAGTCATCATCTTGTTCGTAGGGCCAAGGACCCTGAGCACACAGATTCTTCATAAGGTTGCGATAGCGATCAAAGACATCCTTTACATAAAGAAGATCCTCCTTGTTGTCCTCGGTGACGAGATACGACTCACGAAAAACGTCCCAGCGCCTGTCATCCATCTGGATAAAGATGAAGTCAGCAATACCAATACCTGCACTCATAAGATTCTCTCCTCTATTGTAGTTGTCATGGTTGATCTATTGTAGCACAAAGTGCCTAGATAATCAATCAATAACAGGTGCTTTACATAGATATGGCTCCTCTGATGTAGATCTGTTTTGTTAGTTTATACTGTATTTGAAGGTTACTTACTTGATATTGGTACATGTCATATATAATTGACACAGAGGAGAGGTTGTTGTGGGTTGGGTTCGAGTGAAGAAGGCTGCTGAGATTCTTCGGATGTCTCCAGATACTGTTCGGCAATGGTCGAATACAGGTAGGATTGAGTGCCACAGGTCTGCTGCTGGTCAGCGTGTTTTTGATGAGGACTATCTCAAATCCTTGATTGATCCTGAGGAGTCTTCGTCGCAGTACGTCTTCTATGTTCGTTCCTCCAGCGGTCAGGACACTCCTATGGAGACCCAGAGGAAGGTTCTGGAGGCTGCATATGGCGAACCCGTGAAGGTTTTCAGTGACAAGGCGTCAGGACTGAACGAGCGGCGTAAAGGACTTGCTGCTCTGCTGAACTGGGTGAATGAGCACCATGGAACGACTGTCTGCGTGACGGCCAAGGATCGTCTGACCCGGTTCGGTTTTACCTATCTGGAGATGCTTATTCAAGACCGTGGTGGGAAGGTGGTTGTCCTTGATGACGAGGCTACCAAGGAGCCACATGAGGCTTTGATGAGTGACTTTATGGCCCTGCTGGCGTCCTTCTCTGGTCGTTTCTATCGTATCAGAGGGTGGGATCAGCAACGTCGTCTGCTTGCTGATGCTGGGAATGTTATAGACAGGAAGTCTGGTAAGAGTGTCTAACGTGAATCGTGCCTATCCTCGTCGGCCGTATGCTTGTTTTGACGAAGACGGCAAGGGTGTTGACCTCTGCGACGTCTTGGAGGAGGTTCGCTCTGAGGCTGTTGAGTGTTCCCGTCAGGCTTTGAAGCACCTGACCTGGAAGAACATGATAAGGGTCTCTGACCATAACAGCATAAAGCCTGCTGAGGCTGGTCGTAGAATGGGTATCCGGTTGCCGCCTGGAGGGAGTCGAAGAGGGCGTAGTCGTTTTGAGCGTATGGTACGAGAGTACGCCGTGTCTCAACTTCGTTCCTGGCACGAGCGCTTTCTGGCATGTAGAGGTGGGTCGAGCAAGTATGTCAGTGCTGGCTGGAGGCGTACTGCTAGTTTACGTCCACCTGTATCTTTAGCTCCCCGTCTGGCGCTCTCGGCCACCGATTGCCATTACCACTCTGTCAGAGTCAACGGGAACACTACTGTTCTTCGTATGGTGGTCAGTGGCCGTTGGGTGAACTTCTACTTCAAGACTCCAGGGCGCTTCCTGGAGAAAGGTGTTCGACCTATCGCTCCTGACATTGTTGTTGATAGTCATGGTCGGGTCATGTTCAACTGGTTCGCTGAGATACCTGTTGAACAAACTGAATCCTCCAACCGCTATGTTGTCGGTGTAGATGTCGGTCGCAACAGTGCGGCATTCTCTGTTGTCGTGGATGTTACTACAGGTAATCCAGTTGAGGCGTCAGGCGGTAACCGACGAATCAGGACTCTGGAGAACAGGATCTCAAGGACAGAGAACCAGATTAGAAATCTTCGCAGAGCAGGTCGCTATGAAGAGGCTGCTCTGCATCGAGAAGGTCTAGCGAATCGACGCAACGAACTGTCTATCCTGGTGGGTCAGGAGGTCGCCGACCTGTCTTTCAGGTACGATAACGCCCTTGTTGCTGTGGAGGATCTTTCAGGTATTCGTAACACGATGAGCCATGGGCGCTGGGTGAGAGGCCAGATGGTTCAGCGTGCCACAGACATGGTTGAGACCGACGGCGGTCGAGTCATGAAGGTCAACCCGGCGTACACCTCTCAGAAGTGCCACGTCTGTAGCACTCAGATGGATATGCGTGACAGCAGGAGACCACGGTGCCTGGTGTGCAAGGTCACTTGGGATCGAGATGAGAACGCTGCCATCAACATCGCCAAAAGAGCCCCACATGGTAAAGCCTGTAGTACAAGAAAAAGACACGCCAGTCCGAAAAGTCGCAGAAACTCAAAAGGATCCACGACCACACTGAGGCATCCGCTGTCCAAGGGCAGACCAACTCCTAAGGCACCACAGAACAGACCACAAGACAGCCACATGCTGGACCACTCCAAGCGCTTTCGGCGCGAGAAGAAAGAAGGAGGTGCAACGACTAGAACAACGTGCGCGGTAGGCTGGTCGCCGGTCGTCAAGACCGACGTGAGCGTTCCTACCGTGGGGTCCTCCTGTGAGGACGTACAGACAACAAGCCGCACGACTACACCTTGCTCTGCAATCAGCAGAGAAACCACATCCTATGGAGATACCAAGGTGTAGTCATACGCTGGCCCCAACTTAGCAACAGCGTCAGACTCTCTTAGGCCACTGAGTTCAGGCTGCCAGTAGAAGTTCGTCCTCTTCCCCATCTTGTTACAGGTGGAGCAGTTCATGGACGAGTGAATATGCCCGTTAGGACCCTTAGTGGTGAAGAACCTTGACCACCCAGTGTAACTACGCTCAAGTTTCCGGTACTGCTCATAAGCCTCGTCAACTTTCAACCTAGTACGTTCAAGATCATTGGCAATTACCTCAGGATCCACCCACCGCTTACTAACTTTAGGATTCTTGGCAATCTCTCTGAGCAACTTCACCATCTGATGAGTAGGCATACTGTCCCATGACTGAAGAACATCACTGCGAATGAGTTTCTGGTTGCTCATGGCGACTTTTCTTGCGTCAAACCGGTACCGATCCTCCTGCTCAAGAGCCTTGTTCGCAGCAGCAAGAAAGTCTGAAGACTCCTGGTCATGCTGCTGCTGACCCTCAACAGTTGTCAAGTCATACTTAGGAGTATTTCTCTGAGAGGATGTGGCGGTTCCACTCATGCCTCCGTCACTGACACCAGCCTGTGCCGCAATGATGGCCTCACACTCCTGCTGTGTACGCCCATGAGGAACAGGTGTGCCATCACTGTTCTTCAGACCACAGACATCTGGCCCCTTGCACGGCATCATACACTTCTTCTCTGGACTCCAGTGCTGCCACTTTTGTTGACTACTCATAACCCGCCTCCTGAGATAATGGATGGTTCTTTGTGGATTAAGAACCTGGTTCAGTAGTGTACTCTAAAACTGGTATCTATCTCAAGCATACCAGAGTCAACGAATGAGTGGTGGCAATTATCTAAGAGCGAGGAGTTCTAACATGATCTAATTTCCTCTGCCTACTCTGAGAGCACCTTGCACACATACGAGCGAGGTGACAAGAGAAGGCTGTCGTAGTAACGCATCTTGTTCTCCTCACGAACCAGCGCTACCACGAAGCATCTGTTCGAGTCCAGCCACAGTGCGTTCACATCCCACACCTGCCCATCACCAGAAACAACCCGGTCGCCTTGTGTAAGATCCTGAACGAGCGTCATTGCTGCCTTCATGATTTCTCCAACCTTTCTGAAGATTTTCTGTCAATATCCTGATAGAGTAATCATAAAGGTCTGACATCTGATTGTCCACTTCTCAACTAGTGACATGAGTGACGTAAAAAACAAGAGAAAATAAAACTGAAGCAGAATTGAGTAGACAAAAATCAATAGTGTGGATGGTTTCTGTCAGTCACTACGACTAAAAACCATCCACACTATTGCTTACATAGAACAGAGAAGAATGGTGTCAAACTACTCTGCTGTGTCACTGAGATCCTGAGTCACCACACTGAAGACATGTCCTCTTTATGATTGCCAGTCTTGTTGACAGATTTGTCTACTGGCGCTGAATCGTTTCGGCTCTCCTCCTCGCCAATAAACTTGTTCCACACGTTCTCAGGAAAGCATTTCTTGGCAGAAAGGATACCTTCAAACGTAAGAACCTGCTTGTCAGTCATCATAAAAATGGACTCAAGAATATTGTAACAAGCACCATTACCAATCATCCTTTTGACCTGACTTACATTAGTGTCATCAACTTGAACAGCCCAAATACCCTTAGGAGCATTCCTGTAGAAAACCTCTCCCCTGCGCGACAAAGAGACGCCAATGAACATCTTGTCCCCAGGCTTCCTTTCGTCAGACTTCAGGATAACATTCTTCATCTTGTCAATCGTGTTTGTGTATACAGGAACTCCACACTCATAGTTAATTGCTACACCATCACTCCACCCAAAAACACCACAGTGCCCCACTACAAACTTTTTAACATACTTCTTGACGTCGTACTTTTTCGGAATAATGAAGTTGAGAGCATTAACACCACACATGTTCTCATCATACATGTCAGGGTAGTTGTCAGGATCATCAACAACAACGAATTTCTTAGAAGGAAAAGGATAATCGTAGTTGCTAGTAGGATTACCTCGTTTAAGGTATTTCTTCAGCCACTTGTTGTATTCATCAACGCTGGCATGGTGCGCTCCAACATGAATACCCTTATCACTAACACCATCATCCGCCTTCCTGACGCGAACCATTATCTCTATTTTGAGAGGATCGAAATCTTTTTGCTTCCAACCGACAAAAGAAAAATCAGTATTTGCCATAGCAAGGCAATAACCCTCACTATCAAGTGCACGTAGAGAAGATTTTTGCCAGAAAGTATCACCCTTGACAAACTCAAATCCAGTAATACCCCTTAGCCCCCTTTCACGAACACGAGACCTCATTCGGTCCTCAAGAATACTGCAGGCTTCGTCAAAGGAGTAGAGATCATTATTATTGTTATCACTATTTACACAACTTGCCATCCCTAGCATTGCTTTCTCTTCTTCCTCAAGAGAGTCATACTCGTACCTATATTTCATACTCTCTCGTCTGTTTTTGTCATTGTAGTCATCACTTCTACGGCAATCATGGTTATCTTCTGATGAAATACCACCCTGAGCATTCTCATTCTTAATCACAGCCTCCAAAATATAAAGACCAACCCATAAAACAACTAAGACAACTACGACCCAGAAAGTCATACCATCAAAATTCATGTATAAAAATCCTCCTTGCGCCTAGATTTGATGTCACTGCGTCTGATGCAGCAAACTCTCACTTGCCATTTTAGTATACGCTGCACGCGAGTCAAGCAAAAAACTTAGTGAGATGTGCTACACTACAATGGTATGAATTCTGCCATCAAGACAAGAATTCACCAGTTAATCGGCTCCATGTATCTGACCGAGTTGAATCCCCTTGGATGCTCAGGATAAATAAAAGGACTCTGAGGCTGAACTGATTTCTTGCTGTTGTATGCACTCATGTCTGGAATGCTCGCCCAATTATCAAGAGTGGAATCAAGCAGTATCTTGTTGTCAGAGTTTCTATTGCTCCCAGTTGATTGAGCAGACGCTTTGACAATCTCAGCAAAGTCCTTACCACTTAATGGGCTGGACAACTCCCTACTATTGATGGCAAGCGACCTGATAGAATCAAGAACCTTGTAGCCATAGATGCTTTTGTCATTGCAGAAGGCATTGAGTTTCCGGCACTCAAAAGGATCCCAGTACGCTGACACAGAATCCATGTTGTCAACTCTGAACTCACGACTGATCTCAACTACACGTGGAAGTAGGTATAGTCGCCCTGTCTCCGGCCTGATTCCTTTACGAAAAAGACTCTCCAGCGACTCATAACTACTATATGACACCACAACCATCTCATAAAGAGAAGATTCCCGGCGCTCATAAATGGAAGTCTTCTCATACTTGCTGTTACAAAGACGAAGAACAAGATGAGACGGATGGTTCTTGAAAGAAATCTCCTTGACTGTACATCCGACTGCTGCACAAGCCAGCAAGATCATCATCTTAGTAAGCATGATGCTCCAGCGTTCTGTCGCATCAACACTGCTCTCAGGCTTGTACACCTGAACACGAAGATGAGTGACAACAGACAAGTCATGCTCACCATTGTCCACAACAATCCTGTTGAAATCAGCATCACCAAGATAGTTCAACAACGGTTTGCAGTCAAACATCTTCAGCCATCTGGCGATAGTAGGCGTGATGTCAAGTTTTTCCTTGCCTGTGCGCTGAGTGATTCTACTTAAAGGCATCCAGTCAGGAAGAATCTGATACATGTCAGCAAACCTCTCAACCTGACTCATCAAAGGATCATCAGTACTCATAATCACGCCTACGTCTCACTTCTTGCATCACCCCAGAATCAAATCAGCGGCACTCTTACCCTCACATTCGCAAATACCACCCTCATGTTCAAAGAACTTGTGGATCTTGTCAGAGAACTCGTACTTGCCAAGACTTCTCTTCTCAGTTGTGAACTGCTCTCGTCGTCCATAAGCAGCCAAATCAATGGTCCATGAAATTCTGGTTTCATTGTTATCCCATCGAGAGGCAAGATTCGTCCTGATGTCAACAATTATTGTAGGAAATCCATAACTGGAGGGGAGAGCAGGGCACCACAGACCCTTGACAGACTTAACATAGAGGTTGTTCTCTACACCATCATTCATTTCAGTTGTAGTGAATTTAGTAACCTTCTCGATAACTTTCAAGAAATCTGATTCATATTTGGCAGATTTAATTTCATGGCTAACCCTATCAAGGATTCTGGCAAATGTCCCAGATACTACATTCGCACAATCCTTTAACAGAAATCGTGCACACTCATTATTGATAGCCAGAAACAGGTAGGCGTCATTCGGGCCAGGAATGCTACTATCCACATATGCAGCAATACCTGTATCTTCTGTGGTGTTTTTGTCAATCACGGCATCCAGTCCTCTTCATTGTAAAGATTGTCTGACTCAAGAAGGCTGACGATTGTCCTGCTATTCATCAGATCAGCCAGAGTATGTGCTGTGAACGAAGTTGTGAACATCTCAGGAGCATAGATGTTCATTGCGTCCACCACTTCCTGAGCACGCCGCACAATCTCCTGGCTGACCTTCATCCTAGCAAGGCAGTAGTGCTCGTAGTCCACAACTCGAACCTTCTCAAACGGTGTCCAGTCAACCCAACCATGATCACCCATGAATGCGTTCTTCTCAGCCCTGTACGACGCCTTGCTCCAGTCATCCCCAGAGTACACGTTCCAGAAAGCCCTCAGAACAACCTCTCCGTTGTCAGCAACCAGAAAAGGTCCGCTGGCACTGGTATTGGCATCAACGCTGTTGAGTTCGTTCGCAGCCATCACAGGAATCTCCTTGACAGCATCAGGATCGCTACAGATGCTCTCAACCATGTCAACAAGAGAGTTGACAGCATTCTCAAACTCTGCTACCACCTTGGCCTGCATCTGCTTCATCTCCTCATCAGGGAACACGAAGTGAGCGACATCTCGAGGAGCAAGAACCATCCGCAAAAGAGCATCTGAGTCCATGTTCTTCTGCCTGGCGAAATCCCAGAAACTCCGATAGGACGGAGCATAAGGGCTGTTACCAAGAAGGTGATGAAAATTGCTCTCTCGCTCAGAAGCCAGATCGTCAACACTGCTGAACAACTCATCAAACGTGACAACCTTGGACACCACAGTACTCATGTTCATCAACTGAACCCACGGCCGGAGGTGAGCATACTTGCTGGCACCAGTAAAATCTATGGCACTGATTCTATTCTTCTCTGCACTCATTTTCTTTTTACCTCTTTTTCTTATGTCTTTAATGTACTACGTAATAGACTGAACAAGCAGAACAGATATGACTACACCCTCATGTATTCAGGTAGTTGTAGTTGCTCACTCATTCTGGGATCTGGTAGTTGATTGTGTACTTCTTGCCGTTGGAGTCAACAACCACAGTTCCATTGACAAACCCGTTGTAGTCGTCCTCGCCAAAGTCAGCAACAGTAAAACCGTTGTCGTTAAAGCAGTGCTCCATCATCAAACAGGCATAACCAGCATCCATCACCCTAGAGACACCAAACCCCGCTCGATAGACCTTATCCAGGAAGTCCTCAACGCTGTTGAAGTCCTCCAGAAAGATGCGACTGTTGCCCTGTGAGTTGCGATCAGAGGCCAGAGCAACAAGAGAGACCATGGCATCAGCAATACTGGATACCTCATCAAACCCAAGAGGCTTGCGACCGAATTTCCATCCAGCATCACTCCACTCTGACTCATCCTCCCAGCGAACCAGCCACAACTCACTATCCTTGTTACTGGAGTCACCAAGCACAAAGATGTTCTGGTCCTGATGAATAAAACGCAGAGCACGAGTCAACGCCTGATCCACAAAAGGAGACAGCAGACCCAACATTGATGTCTTGACCGAGATATGGTTCTCCTCAATCTCATTCAGGGCACGAATAAACTCACGTGGACTCTCAGCCTTCTTCAGTGCCTTCACCTGCTGGGAAAGTTCATTGACATCGAATTGCATGACTCTACCCTTTCTTCGTGTGAACCCAGTTTATCTCAGTACTCAAGACCAAACATGGATTTCCGGTCATCCTTGCGGAACAGGCGAGGACGGTGGAAACCAAACTTGTGCTCATTTCCATTCTCATCCTCAGCAGTAATCACTCCGAAAGAGTGCCGCTCAAACGAGGTGTCTCCAAAACTCTTGACCTCGAAGTCGTAGCCTTTCAGGTAGTTAACCAGAAGGTCTCCCGCCTCCTTGGCGCCAACAAGCCCAGAGACGTTAACCATATTCTCATAAGCCTCATCAAAGAAGTCCTCAAGATTGGCATAATCAAAAGTATAAGGCATCCAGCCTTCCTTAGTAAGACGATTCAGACTAATACGAGCCTTGTCCAGTTCGTCAACATCGAAGTCATAGTCCTCTTCAAGGTAGGCGCCATCACCATACCCATCAAGGCACCATCCAGCCTCAGTATCAAAATAAACCAGACGGTACTTATTACTACCAACCTCACTCTCAACAATGAAAGCAGCATCATCAGAGGTAATCTCTCGATACACCTCAGTGTACTCCTTGCTAACAAGAGGAGACTCAGAAAGCACCACCCTAGAAACAACAGACACAGGAAGAGAGTCAGCGGAAGCAAGAGTATCACAAAACTCATCAACATCCTTTGACTTCTTGATCATCTTGGAAAAATCCGACTTGCTCATCTTGTCACTCATTGAAGTATTCCTTTTCATGGTTGCTTGTTGCGTCAAGCCCTTTGCTTAACACCTCTGACAGGAGTATAGGACACAGAGAGAAACCTTGTCCACCTCCATATAAGTGAAACACGTCTCAAGAACAGGAAGCAGATGAGACGTGTTTCACTAGCAAATACATGTCAAAGTTTTTCGATGCTCACCCCGTTTAGGAGAAGGTAGTTCTTAATCAGAACGAGAGCATCATTAGCAGGTATGTATTCAGCAATCAGACGCATACAGTTATGGATATGGAATTCACCTATAAAATCCATTACTCCATGATACTCGCCAGAAGACAGTTTGAGAACTGATTCCTCTGGATCTGACAGATAGGTGTACACCGCATATGCGTCAGAGAGATCAACCAGATTAACCCTCTTTCCGATGTACCAGCCATCATCAATGTAATCAGAATACTTCTCAAGGTAGATCTCCTGAGCAATGTATTCACGCTCAGAATCAACACCCTTGACAATAAGGATACTAGGATCCTGAGATAGAACACGTGCCTGTACAGAAGCCTTGTAGTCAACAATAGGTGCTGCAACACCCAGAGCAACAGCGTCAGCGCCCATATCGGACAGAGAGTCCAGGACCTTAACAAGTTCCTTAGCGTTCTGAGCATCTTGCATCTTCTTCATGATCTCAAAGACCTGCTCGGTACGACTTGACATTGTTGCTCCTCCTTGTATCCTGTACTTCTTCACGTCGCCACTTATTGACTATGTGCGCAACAACTAGTGCGTTCTTCCAGAAACAGAGTAGCACAACAGAGAACCAGGATGCCAGCGCCAAACAGGTGACATGCATCACTTATATGCTCCTCACTATTAAGAGGTTCTGGTCGCTCATCACATCTCGCCACTATCACCACTAGAAGCACTCAACAAGTAGGCGTCCAGAAGATCCTCATCCATAGCACCTCGACCTCTTGTCATGGCTGACCGCCTGACTCCACCCCACAGGTCATCACCACCAAGAGTCATCTGAGACATCCTCAACTCCTTCAAGTACCTGTCAACCTCATCACAAAGCAGGTAGTAAGAGATACTGCTCCCACCAGCAACCCACAAAGAGTCATAACCAGACGGGTATCTCTTCCTGACAACATCTACAGCAGACCTCTCGTTACTAAGGAACCCAGCAACAAGGGAGACAGCACCCACGTCAGTGATGATGCTCCTGCCATTCACCTTGACATCCAGAAGAATACACAGACGATAAGCATTCCCGTTCCTGGTCAGTGTCGGCTGCAACCACACACCCTCAGCACTCAAAGGAACCAGACGCACATCCTGAACTTCCTTGTCTCTCTGAGCGCTGTCGTCATCCCCCTCAAAAACATCATCCTCGTCTGAAACCTCGTAACGCAGAAATGACGTATCACTAACAGCGTCCAGGACCTCTCTGGCAACAGAAAGCTGTTCAGCACCACCACTATCAATCTGCCCAGCACGCTCCATCCACCAGAAAGGAGAGTCAATACCAGGCTCAGCATCACCCCTCCATATAGGCAACTCATCACCAGGCAACTGAGCAAGGCTGGCAAGGCTCCTGGAGAAGTCGGGCACCACCACACTCACCATATAGAGAGAAGTCCTGAGCAGACCAGTATCCTCATCAATATAGATGAACCCCTCAACCTCTTGTTCCACGGGCGATCCACGGAACAGATCGAGAACCTGACAGACATCCTCAAGATCATCCTTGTGAAACATGCCACGCTCACTGAGCAGGAACTCTCTCAATGTCACAGCAGACACAAAGTCACCAACCCTGAAGAACACAGAATTGAGCCTCATCTTAAATGGCAAGGAATGATCAACCAACCCACAAGCAAAACTACTCAAACAAGACTTATACCCCAAAGGCTTGTCAATGCCCAATGACCTCAGAGCGTCAGAGACAACATCCATGACCTGCTCAGCACTAATGGAATCCATGTTAATCACTTCTCTACTCAAAACCATACCTGTCATCCTCGTATTGTAGCACACCTCGTCAAGCCGCGCTTCCCCCTCCACCCCTCCCCCGCTTAGAGCCAAATAAGTAAGAGTGTATAGACCTATGAACAAAGTTTTTTAACAGGTACGTAACGCCGCGTCTTGCAGGTGAGGTTCTAGTGGCAGACTGGTTGTCAAAGAGGTACCCTTGAAATCTCAGTGATTGTCAAGGGGTGTCAGGTTGGTTGGGATACCAAAATGTCGGACTTTTCGTTGGGAATACTAGGTTTGTCAATTAGGTCTATTCTTTTTATGTATACTAAAATGAATAGAGTATATAGAGGATAGAGATCATATATTAGAGGAGTGAGGATCTGAAAACCAAGTTGCCAGACCATCAGATCATGAGATTTACAACCCTTTATCTGCTTCATTGCTTCTCATGACCATTCTGTATTACTCTCAGTACCATTCGTGTGCCACAAAAGAGACAGTACTCACACATAGAGTTGTTCAGAAGGGGAGATACGCAAGAGGGGTCTGAGGACTTCTCTTCAAGAGATAGTCTTGAGATGATTTAGTCACTACCAACTCTCTGTACTACTTGTCTCTTTGAACGGGTGACTTGCCTCTCACGCTGAACCAGTAACTCCCCGTCAGGGGAGACTAGAGACACAGACTGCGGCTCCGACGCAGGCCATGTCCTTACTACATTCTCTGTGTAAATAGAGGTGTGAAAACGGCGCGACGAGTTTTTTGAGAGCCGAACTAATTATTAACCAGTACCAAAACCAGACGTGTATCATCAGAAGCGCCTCTTCATTCCTAGATGCTCTAACTTACTCATACCTCTCTTCCTCTCTCCTTGTACACACAGCCAAACACAAAGAGGAGTAGTTGACAGACATCTCTTTCTTCGTACTTACAAGAGAGTGTATGGTGTACAGAGAGCGTCAGCGAACACACAGAGAAGATGTACATGTTTCAACTAATCCATACCTATCTATGTATACACTCCTCTTGTACAACATACTTCATATAGGTAGAGAGGCGAAGCCGAGCGAGTAGGAATACACGTGATACTAGCACGACACACAAACAATGATGTGGCGGAGAGTACATAGTAGGAGAAGCGTAGCGAGTACGACAAGAACCATCTTCATCTCTGTACTGAACCAGACCACCAGCAAGACTCTCTCTTGTAAGGAAGATGGGAAGGCATGATGATGAGACAGAGATCAGAACAAGCACAGTCAACCCATCTCACAACCACACATCTGACCAGTCGAATCGTTATCAACATGTTCTGTATCTCACTGACTATCTGGCTTGATTAGAGGGTGTTTCCTTGATATAATTACAGCGTATACGAAAGGTGGATTGGTCTCTGCCTATTACATTCGTCTGCGACACAAAGCGCCTGAGTCTTTCCTCGATGTTATCAGGCGCTTTTGTGCTACCTAATACACTTCTGTGTTATAATGAACATAGAGTGATATTTCACTTACGTATGAGACCTGACCAACCTCATACTACCAGGGAATTTAATAAAAAATACATCGAGGACTTTATATGAGTACATCATCTGTACGAACCAACATCTTCAACAGAATACCCAGTCACATCAGGAAGTTCACCTTTCCGTTGAGACCACTTAAAAAGACTCCTGCCCAAGGGGTGTTCTGGAAGAACTGGGAGATGAGTAACTGGCAGGACAGCGACTACTCCTCCTCTACTGGATACGGTATCCTGACTGAAAAAGCAGACCTGATAGTCATTGATTGTGACGTCAAAGGCGACGTTAATGGACTTGACTCTTTTCTTAACCTGTGCTACAGGAACAACTATAACCCTGACGAGCACACCCTTTCTGTGAACACTCCTTCTGGTGGACGGCACTACTACTTCCTTGCACATCAGAGGTACGAGAGCGGAGCGATCAGAATCCGCAGCAGTGTCTCAAAGATCCTCCCTGGAGTAGACGTCAGAGCAGACGGCGGATACATCGTCGGATTTGGAAGCGTCATCGACAACGGCTCCTACGTCTTAGCGAGTAGTGTACGAGCAGTAGATCGGGTTCCTGACTGGCTCTACGACTCCCTCCTGTCCTTGCAGGAACCTCAGCAGAACAGCCTTCCAGGCGAGCACAGAAACGGCGACAGCGGTACAGGTAAGAGCATGAAGACAAGCACAGTAGAGTCAGAACAAAACGGGTTAGTAGACACATCCAGAAAGTCCTCTTCTGCTGCATCTGAGGAGAGCGGAGCGAGCATGAGCAGTAATGACAAGAGAGCCAGCGAGTACGACACCATCACCTCAGAGAACAACAGCGCTGACAGCAAGGACTCCGTTGACTGGGAGAATGACCCCTATACCAGTGAGATTCTTCGTCGTTGTGTCAAGGCTCTGTCCAAGGCGAGTGAGGGTACGAGGAACAAAGCGCTATTTGACAAGGCGTTCTGCTGCGGCGCCAACGGAGTACCCCACGACAAGGCAGTGGACGCTTTGTCAGACGAGGCTATGAAGATTGGTCTGTCCATTGGTGAGATCATCCGAACGACCTCACGAGCATGGAGCGAAGGACGCAAGAAGTTCGACTCACCAGACGGGTACAGGAAGGTTCTTGACGAGCGCCAGGAGTGGATGAGGAAGAATACTCCTAGTGGTTCAGGTAGTGACAGTGACGACGTTGAGATTCCGTCCTTAGAGGACTCGTGGTCATGGAGCGCTCCCGCTATGGCAGAGAGAATCCTTGGCAAGCAACACATCAGGTACGTTCCTGGGAAGAGCAACAATGGTGAATGGTATGTCTACTCACCCAAGACTGGCATCTGGGAGAAAAGCACCAGCGTCAAGGAGATTGTCACCCAAGAGATGAAGGTCCTCAGCAGGGCGCTGGATGCCAAGGACGCCAAGCAGAAAGCCCGCTCCGTCGTCACCTACCGGTTTATCTCCGAGATCACCAGCAGCATGAAGTTCATGTGCAACATCGACGAGAACAAATTCGACTCAAATCCCTACCTCAGGTGTGTAGCCAATGGAGTACTGGATCTGAGAACCGGTCAGTTGTCCCCCTACGACCCTGACCTGCTCATGTCCAAGCGAATCGACGTGGCATACAAGCCAAATGCGGCAGACAACAGCCAACTACTCAGGCAGGTTCTCTCCGCCATGCCTGAGGACGCTATAGACTGGGCACAGATAATGTTCGGCCAGGCCATGTTTGGACTCCAACCATCCTCATCCGTCGTGACCTTCATGCACGGATCCGGCTCCAACGGAAAGTCAACCATCATCAATTTGCTAAAGAGGACCATGGGGACATACAACCAAATCCTCAACAAATCCGCTTTTGATGCCAAGTCGAGTGACAGAAAATACGCCCTCTATCACTTGCTTGGATCTAGCCAGACAATCCTTGAGGAACTACCACACAACATCTTCATGAACCTTGACTCCCTCAAGGAGATCACTGGTTCAGAGAGCATCATAGCCAGAGGTGTGTGTAAGGACTTCATTGAGTTCGATAATATGCTTACCGTCTTCGTAGCCACGAACCACCTTCCCAAGATGCAGGCACACGACTACGGCTCAAGAAGAAGGCTGGCTGTTCTACCTTTCCCGTACAGGTTCGTCAGTACTGAGAAGCACAAGAACGACCCACGACCGAACGACAGGATGGCATACGGATCCCTGACTCAGGAAGCAACCAGCAACACACCACTTCTTGAGGCTTTTCTTGCCTGGCGAGTACAAGGAGCAGTAAGGTGGTGGAAAGCCGGAGGACAAGGAAGATACCAACTGGAGGCCAACCAGCCCAAATCAGTATCCAGAGCAACCTCCCAGTGGATTGACTCAACCAACCCTGTTCAGCAGTTCTTCAATGATTGCCTAGTCAAGGAGGAAGGATACTGCGCCCCTGTCTCCAACCTGTATCAAGTGTTCAAGACCTGGGCTGAAGGATACGGTCACAAGAACCTCAGGATGGACAAAGGAGACTTCTCAAACAAGATGAAGGAGCAGTTCAATCTCCTCAAGACAACCGGATCCAAAGGAAACCAGGTGTCCACAAAGGGTGTCTTCAGGGCTGACAGGCGCTCAGTCATGTTCCAAGGAGTCAGGTTCACCAACGAGCAGGACATTCTCTCAGACGAAGGAGACAAGAGCACAGACAGCATCTACAGCAGCATCACCTCTGACAACCTCCTGAACGACTTCCAGGACAGTACTGACAGTGTTGATGACATAGACAATGTTGTCGAGAACGTAGAGGTAGATCCAGAAGCAGTACAGGTAGATGACAGCCAGGAACCACAGCAGGAAGAAGTTCTTTCAGAAGTCACTGACGTCGATAGCGTGTTGCCAGAAGTACTACAAGATGATGAGCAAGCAATCATTGACAGCATCTCACCAGCAACAGAGCATAAGCGTATTGAAACAGTTGTCTCAGTAGAGATTTCAGATGATGTCAGCAATCTAGAGCACACAACGGCTACAAGCACACAGGAATCTGAGATAAATAGCGGTGACTTCAATCATGACGAACCAGTAGTACCAGAGACGGACGTGATGGTTCTTGACTCTGTTCTCATGTCCCGTTCAGAGGCGTGGGAAAACCTGGATGATCTGTGCCAGCAACTCGGTATCCATGATCTGGTGACACCCAACGGAGAACGATCCGAACTTGAAGTGGTTCTCCGTCTGCTGTACCAGAACTCGATGACACTACCTGACATCATCATTGCAATCAACACTGACAGAGAACATGTCAACAAACAGCAGGAGTGAATGAAAGAAGTTGACGCAGGAGCGCGTATGTCCTCAACTTGATACGCGCTCCTGCGCTGGCCGACTACTCTACCTGTCTCATTTAGTCAGGAGACCTTCTTGGTGAACACATCAGCGTTGACCAAAATGCATCCATCGTAGGCACTAATCGAGAAGTCGCCATTTTGCTGCATGGCGGATGTCGTTACACCAAGACCAGCAAAAGCACTAGTGACATCTCGCCATACACCAAGATAGAACTCATCTGTGGTACTCACAAGGTTAATGTAGTCACTATTGTGATCCATGATACTGATGAGAACCCAGTTGGGAGTGTTCTTTTTACCTATGGCCCTGACAGATACACGAACCTTCTTGGTGCTGTCAATCTTGCTTACGATACCCTTGAAGCCAAAAATGCTGTCAATCACAGGAGTACCTGTTTCACTGTTACTCAGGCAGGAGTAGAGATAGCGAGTCATCCGATCCTCAGCCACAGTACCACGAACAGCATTACGAATATTCTTGCCGTTCTTGGCGTCTCGTTCGATAACAGCACCAGCATATGTAGACGAAGAGGATCCAGGAACTTCAGTAATCAAGCGCATTGAGATCTTGTTGTTAGGAGTCACGGTAAGATAAAACTTACCGCCATTAACAGAGCACTCAAGAACAGTATTGCCATCATAGTCCCTCTTCTTGATGGTGATGACATCAGCATCGGTTTCAGTAAGGATCGCCTTAACCGCCTTGCGAGCAACCTCGTTCTCAATGGTCTTCACACTATCGCTCAACCTGTGAAAAATCATGTTGTCGGTCATTTGCCTGTCCTCTTGGTCTTGTCGGTCGCCCTGTTCGGCTCCGACCTTATGCAGGCAACCATAGCACACCATGACAGAGAACGAAACAACTACAATGGGTGAGCCACCTCACACTCTCATAGATTTTGCCTCCTGGCTGCTTTTTTCTGTGTTTCAAGTCACGTGTTCTGTAAGCGCCTAAAGCCATTTGATTGTGCTATGATAAAAACAGACAGACGAAAGAATCTCGTCCTGTTGTGAGCACACATACTTTTGTCAAAAGGAGAGGACAGACACATGAGCATCATCAACGAGATCACACTATCTGAACTTGTGGACCAAATCGCAGAGGAATATGGATACCGATCTGGCAAGCATAATTTTGATTCTGCAACCAACACGACACTACGGTTGATCTCGATGCTAGAGAAGGTGCAGCAACTCGCTGTTGATGCAGGAGTTGAGAACACGTCTGTCATCACTTCTGACTACATGGTTTCTGCTGGGCACATGACCTTGAAAACTTACAGGTCTTTCAGGTCAGAGTCAGATCTGAGGGTGATTCTCAGCATTCTTACTGACCGAGCAGCGGCTTTGTGGGCCTACCCGGATGGAAGCAACTGGATCATCAGCATTGACGCCAACACCTTCGACTATGTTCAGGTTGCACGCCAGATTGCACCAGACGCTCCTGTGTTTGAAGGAGGGCAGTTCCTCAACCTCTCGTTCAAGGTGAGTCATAAGCAGGCAGTGAAGATCCTGAAGGCATTCGCAGCACTCTGACACAAAAAGTCAGCCATCATCACAATACACAGAAAAAACAAGTGAATCCAGATGAATGCACTATTATATGAGCACATCTGGATTCACTTGTTCATCATGTTGTTCTTCTATGAATCAACTATTCCTTAGAGGACCAGAATCCGTGCGTCCGAACAGAGTACTCATAGTGGTCAATAATAACGTTCATGATGTCCTCAATCCTCTTGTGCTGAATCATACCCGAGTTCACCAACTCAACGTCAACACTGTCATCGTCTGAGTCAATCCCAATCACCAGTTCAATCTCGCCGCTACTGTCAGACCATGAATCACCGTTTCTGACAGCCTGGCTTCTGTCAGTAACACTCAAGGTACTGTCCTTAACTATCAGATCAAGAAACACCCCAGTCTTGTTTCGAGCAACCACAGGTCTTACCCGTGTGACCACCTTTGACATCAGGTGTAACACGTCCAGAACCTCCTCCTGGTTACCACTGAGACGATACTGATTCTGCTCAGTGTAAGATCCCTCTGGACCATTAATGTCACCAGACGCAATAGTTACATATGCCTTCATATTTTTGTCTCCTTAACTATTCTGCTCTTTGTAATTTAGCGCTTTATGGTGTGTACTCAGAGATTTTCTGTCCAAAAAGCACGGTATTATCTAGTAATTCCTTTATGCTCTGAAATAGTGCTGTTAATTCTGTCAATATATTCAGAACAAATTTCTTCAGGTGTTACCAGTTCGGCGTCAACCACCTTCTTGTCAAGATTGATGTAGGTAAAGACCTCAATCTCGTTCTCACTGGCAACCAGAAATGATTTGTCATGAACAAAGCACTTCTTGATGGCAACTTCTACTGACTTGTCCTCGCAAATACACCAACCAAGAAAAGAACTAACATTACTGCGAGCAAGAATCGCAGGAGAACCCAGAGCAATACTGGTTGCCATGCTGAGTGTGTACAGAACATCATCCTGACAGCCAGAGACGCAGAACTTGTCGTAACCGGAGAACGACTCCTTGGGAGCATGAATGTCACCAAACAAGACAGAGAAATACGCCTTCATACTTGAACCCCTTTTCTATTCTTCGAACTAAGGCTGCAAGTCAGATTCTTACAAAAAAGAAACAAGATCATCTGCTGACATATTATCCAGAATACCCAGCACCCCAGACCTTGTGAACTCAGTATTGTCATTAGTGACTGGTGTCCCCAGAGTGTACGTGAACTTGTTTGTGTAGTTCTTGTACGCTGTTGCTGGCGTCTTCCTGGTGACAACAAGAAATGGATACCTGTGTTCAGTGTAGGAGTCACACAAGTAGTCAAAGGCACTGGCAGATCCGTTCGTGTCTTCCAGAATCTTGCACCCAGAATTACTGACGACATAGGACAAATCAGCGCTGATCAGACTGTTGGCACCTGAACTCATAAGAGAGGATTCCAGATCCATAGAGCAGATCCTCTTGAATACGCTTAAAATGGAATTAAGAGTGCCAACAAACCTGAGCACAGAGATAACGTCTGTGTCATTCAAAGACTCCCTACAGAAGAACACTCGGCTCTCAACAAGGCTGTCCGTGCTCACGTCGGAATTAGAGAACTGGGTGTTGCAAGTTGGTTCTGACGCCTTTTCCTGTTCAACAACTACTGCTGGCATACCTGTGTCCCTCTACTCCTCGTCCCACTTGTAGATAACCGTCAGAGCAGCCGAGGAGAACGCCAGAATCATGGACGCAGTAACCGCTGCAATCATCCAAAAACTGGCGCCAGTAACAGTCATGGCATAACCCAGGAACAGCGCCACAATGAACTCCAGAAGAACAATCATGACCACGCCGCCAGTACGGCTGTTCATAGCATTCTTGAAAGAGTCAATCTTGTTAACGACAGTAGACATCTTGCCACATCCTTTCAGTAGAAACTACCTACAATATACCACATGTAAACCCTGTCAACAAGGTCTACTGCAACAGATCAAGGAACACCTCTGCCTCCACCTGCTGAATCAGATCGTTCACAGCAGGGTCAGGGCTGCGATGCTTCGGACCCTTCTTACCAGCATAAATGACAGACGGCCATTCACTGCGCGGAATATACTGCTCAACCTTGTCCCAATCCTGAGAACAAGCAGTTGAAGCAAACTTCCCATCAGGCAGGTCAATCACGAACTCCGCCCTGACCTCTCCATCCTGATCCCACACGTACAGGTGAATCAGCGCGCCGTCATCTGCAACCGTTTTAAGAACACGATTCTCCTCAATCGGAGCAGACGGATACCAGTCGTAGTGAGAAGTGGTTGCGTTCTTTGTGTCAGTAGTCATTGTTTTGTGTCCTTTCCTTGTTGTTGTAATTGTGACTTAACATTACTAGTAGTGACTTGGCTCAGAAAGCGATCAATCAGTGAAACAAGTCACATCTGTTCTATCGTGCTTATCACACGCAGTCGTCATAGTCACCAGTGTAGGGGAACCGGTGACCTCGGTACACAACTCCGTCAGAGAGCGTGAATACCTCGCCGCAATGAGACACAACAATGTCATCATCAATACTCAGATCGTCCACAAGATCAAAGTCGTTGCGCTGAAGACAGTTGCTGAGAATACGCTCAGCCGTATCGCTCGCCTCAGGAATGCGCGACGCAACCCAGTAGGCAGCACTGCTGTAAACATGCTGGAGGAACTCACGAGCGTCACTCCAGCGAGAGTAGTCAGCACCAGAGACATCATCAAGAAGACCATGAGCACGAGAAACATCGGCCTCGCTGACCTCCAGCATCTCAGAGTCCCAGATCATACTGTCCTCGTAGATGTAGGGCGCCTCATAGTTGGGAACCTGACGAATGACAGAGACAGAGGAGTGAGGATAGTTCTCTGTACGAACAGCAAAAATGTTCTCACTGCCATAAAGAAATCGGATGTCATCAGTGACGCCAGAGAGAAACAGATCTGAGTGCTCAATAAGATCACCAGAAAGTACGTCCTCCTCGTTCAGTATGTTGACCAACTCATCACTGGTGTTGGCGGTAAGAATCATGGTTTCTCTCCTCTACCTCATGCCAGCACCTCTTGTGGCCCTGATCACCTTGTACCTCTACTCTACATGAGAGCACTTAGCACAAGCAAGCAATCAAGCAGTGAAGTAGGTCACTTTAAAGAACGTAGAGCAGAGGCAGTCGTCTCTGTTTTGATTAGTGCCAACGAGTAGTGTATCAAGACACACCCAGTAGCACTTTGTACACTACTTAACCAACAACATTTCGCCCGTTGTTCCCTCTGATACCAGTGAAACCAGATTTGACGAACTTTGCGACATGCTGACCGAAATCGGGAACAGGAAACTCGCCAGCATCACGAATTACAAAGCCCTCAACTGGGATGTTTTCTGTCTCCTTGTGCTTCATGTGCTGGTGTCCTTGGTGAACAGCATTCTGGTAGTCGTCCTCATGACCAATAACAGGAACTAGGTGCAGCCCAAGTTCATCCGCCCACATGGTTGTCGTGCTCCAGTCAAGAACCACGCCATCATCCAGGTCAATCATGGAGAACACCAGAAAGTCAGACACCAGTGAGTCATATGGAACACTCTTGCGCCAGTACAGGAACTCACCGCAAATAATCAAACCTTCAGGAATCATATGAGCAACCCTGTTCCAGGTTGAGTAAAGCGGGTATCCCCAGGAAGACGACGGCTGATTGCCTGAACGAGTCATCATGCCGTCACATGTCATGACAATGTTGGTACCGTCCATCTTCTCAGTCACGACAAACGAGTCACTAAGCAGTGTTGCACCACCTTTGAGAACAATGTCGTCACTGGTAGCACACGACCCTGCAATATGAGGTGTTCTTGGGTACTTGAATGGGTTTGCTGGCATGATTGACTCACCTCCTCCTGGAATCATCTCTTTGTTGTTCGCACTGTTTACTGTTGTCAGCAGTCTTGTGCGGCTCCCGTTCTTTTTACTTGACGAGCCAGCGAGAGGAGAAGTTCTTCTTGTTGTCCTCAGAACTCACAAAAGAGGTGCAGGCGTGTGACATGTCGTCATATGTGCCACTGATGGTGATAATGCCTTTCGTGGTCTCAATGCAGGTGTGCGCCTCTCCGTCTGTACGCAAGGCATTCTTAAGTTTAAATGACACCAGTTGAACCAATACTCTTGACAATACCGCCTGACTCAATCTCAAAGTTCTCCACGTCAAGAGGAGAACCAATGATTGACACAAAGAGTATGACTATTCCTCAGGATAAAACCAATCCACTGTACTAGCAGACAGGTTCTCCGTCGGATTCGTCGTGCCGCTGATTGTCTGAAACCCGGAGTCTCCTCTATGGTCCACCACAGAAACCCTAGAGTCTGCGGGGCACATCCTCACACTCACCTCCTTAGAAGAAAGAGGCGGATAAGTACGGGTGTGAGTTTTTGGTTTGTTTTGCGGAGCCTTAGGTGTTGGCCTGTTCTTCGTACCAGGATGCTTCAGCGGCTTAGAGTGACACTTTGACTTCCTGACACGCTTGGTCTTTGTTGCGTGCTTACTTCTGGTCTCGCACGCTTTCTTGACGTTCACTCTCTGAGCAATGTTCGCTGCGGCGTTCAGGTCTCTATGGTGGGTGATACCGCAGGTAGTGCATCTTGGTTGCGAGTAGTCACTCATATCCAGATCGGTTTGACAGACATGACAACGCTTCGAGGTATAGGCGGCACTCACCTTCATCACTCGACCGCCGTCAGCCTCAACCATGTCTCTGGTACGCCTGTAGATCTCGCCTCTGAACCAGCGCCCATACGCCATAGTGTTCTTGATATGCGACAGATCCTCGAACGAGACAATGGCGTTACCATACCTCCAGGAGACATTCGCTAGTTCCTGAGCAATAAGGATGCTCAGTTCACGTCTTCTGTTTGAAAGATGTTCTCTGTGAGAAACTGCCTCGTCTGAGCGATTCTTCTTCTGCAGAGAAGCGACCTGTGTCTGTGTTCTCTTGATCTTGTTGTTTAGAGACCTAGCGCGCTGACCGAGTAGAGATCTCTCAACAACCTTTTTCTGCTCAGTATCCCAGACTACATAAGCAGCAGGGTTGGTGATCCCAAGATCTACTCCAATGACATATCGCTCAGAGAACTCTGGTCTGCCAGGATCTGTCTTACCATGAAAACCAAAGACAACTCTGTCGTTCTTGTCAATCCAGATGTCTGGGACACCGGGCTCGCAACCACTCTCTATTAACTGAGGTGGAGTAGGAAAATGCAGTGTCACCCATTTCCCTTGAACAACCATATCAAGAGAGATGAGATCTAGTGTGACGCTGAAGTTTTTGTGATAACCTAAGTCGGTGGCTGACAAGGCTAGACGGGGCCGCATCGAACTGGGCTTTGAGTCACTGGCGGTCATCTTCCAACCAGCAGAGACATATCTATTGGAGGTCTGAGTCATAACTTCGACTCTAGCAGCCCAGGAACGTAGGTTAGTCACCACCTGCTCTCTGAACATACGCTCTAAACGAGATGCACCGCTTTTGAACTGATTCTTCACCTGAGCAGGTAGTCTCAGGCCCATCATGTATCCTGCGCCGGATGGTTTGAGCCTATCGAAGTAGGTCACCAGAGCCAGATTCTGCTCAGTCATCTCCTTTAAGGCGTAGTGAGCAACCAGTTCAGCGTCTTTCCTGACACCGTTCAGAATCTCATCAAGGTCTAGAGGCCCACCGTCCTTGTCGAACGCTGCGTATGGTACCCTCGGATATGTACGTGACACGACAGTCTTAGGAGACATTTGGTGAGCCTCCTTTCAAAGACTTGACTGAGTGATGATGTGTGTATTATACACATAATACCAGCGGAGAGACAATACATATCAAGATAAGGCAACAATGCCAGACTACAGTCAACCAACCTTAATTCTCGTTGGACGCTTTTGCCAGCACTCAATCTGCATATCTGTCACCTGTTCGTCAGAAAAATGGAACACCTTGTTACATGGATCATACACAGAATCTTGTGTGACGTCAAGCACACTCACTGCTTGATAAGACAGAGCAGGCACAGCAGAAACTTGATAACCGATTTCTCAGAGGTTGTGCTCAGATTGAAGCCAGTAGTGGTTCTCATACATGTAAGCAGCCACCTGGTCAACAACTTCTGCAAGGTCCTCAGCGCTCAGACCATAGTGAGTCGTCTTCCAGGAGCCATCCATATAGTCTCCCATGACAAGGATCCCGTCATGCCACCTGTCATCAGTCAGATCAATGCACACACCATGCTCACCAGAGTACACGGACAGGTAGATGTCTTGCTCTAAAACGATAGTGCCATCAGAATCCAGAACACGGTTCAGAGCGCTGGCAACCTGTGAGCCAGCAACTTCTACAATGTTGGTGCTGGTGCTTGCTGGACGCCAGTTCTTTCGCTCACTCATCCTCATCACCAGCAAAGACCTTCACCTGATGAGCGATGCTTTTGATCTCCTCGTCAGACAGGAAAGCAACAGGAAACGAGAGTTCGCCAGACAGAGACTTCACGTTGACCCAGTTGTCAGTACCAGTCTCCTCAACGTCAATCTCAAACGAGCGATAGTCCTGAGAATAAAGGGCCATACAGATAGAACCGAGATTCAACTCACCACGGTCATAGTTTAGGGCGTACTTTCCAATGCCGCCAATGGCCTCAATGACGCGGATAGAAGTGTCCTCGAAGACTTCCTCGGTGCTGGGCTTGATGGTCATAGTGTTCTCCTTGGTGTGCCTGCCAGCCACTTCGTGTGCCCGGCTTGATGACTCAAGTGTACAAGTGTCAGGAGTCAACACGCAACCTGTCAACGTATGATTCAGATCACATGTACTCAGATTGTCAACGTGGTTTCAACTCTGTTAGTATCGTTGCCAGAACACATGCACAAAAGCCAGTGGTACCTAGACGCTGGTACAGACAAAGGAAAACCAACAATGACCAAGGCGATTATCAGGGAGTGCACCTTCACTCTTACTATTAAGGGCGAGTACCTGAAGAAGCACTCTATTGAAGAGTACGCTTCTTGGGCGCGACAGGAGATTAAGAACGTGTTTAACACTGGCGCTGAGTCAAGTGTCACCTCACCCAATTCTCTGACTATCAAGTTGGCTCTTTCCAAGCGCGAGTTCAACATTGCCATCAACCTTTTCAATGCCAAGTTCCATCACGTTCTAGAGGGCATTGAAGCACATCAGGAGAAGAAGGAGTCCTGACTGGCAGACAAAAGTCACACTAGCGCCAATCTCTGTTCTATCTTGAGATTGGCGCTAGTGTATTTATTGCAAGATGGTGGGGTCATGCCTCAAAAGGAACTCTCTACTGGATCCTTAATGACTCCAACAACCCTGACCATTTCCTCTCCTCACCTTCCATGTAGTTCTCAGGAAGATCATCCCATCTGTGAACATCGAGCAGTATTCTCTCAGCATCGTCCAGTGAGAGACCGTTTCTCTGGGCAAACGCCTGAACTACTCTCTGGTTGGTTGTTGTACTGCTTTCTGTCATTCCTGCTGCACCTCCTAATCTGCGAACGCTTGAGTGTACCACATAACACAAGAACCTGACAGTAACTCCAACCTTTCCTTGATGTGCTCTATTTTTTTAGTGGTCCATCTCACATGTACACGCCTTGACTATGAGAGTGTTTGACGTCACACAGATCCTTTATAATTCCTTGACTTGCAGTCAACAATACTAGTATGCTATACTAGCCATGTTAGTCAACCCGTTCAAGAGGAGGTGAGCCTGTGAAGTACTATGACACTGTAACGAGGCACAGGTTCACCGCAGAAAACGGAGTTAACGCTGACTTAGTGAGCGCTGACCTTGCTCAGATGGTCACCTGGATGGCTCAGGCGGAACGAGATGTTCTTGCCAGTTCAGAGTTCCACGACCTGGCGCTGCAGGTCTTGGAAGGCGACAAACCAACTGGTTCTTTGAACTCCTGGGGTCGTAAACGCCTTAGCCGCTATGACTTTGAGTTTCAAAAGTACAATATGAACGAGATACTGACTACTCACGTAGTGAGTGTCTTAGAGGCGTATGCCGTCTCGGTTGGTCTGTTCCAGGTGATGAGTACTCACCCTAAGGAGACAAAGCCTAAGGGGGTCTTATCTCACTACAAGGGTACATATCCTGACGCCCCACAGCCAACCAGTGGCATGGTCCGTGCTCACCTGATCAGGTACCACAAGAAGGGCGAACGGAGGGCATCTCTACCAGGTGTAAGTGCCAAACTAAACCTGGCTGTGTGTGACATACGTTTCGCGCCTAAGGTATCTCGAGACGACATCGATCCGCTGAATGTCGTCGTTCAGGTGAAGACTCCTACTTATGGCCTCACCAAGATCCGTCTCAGACTACCAGAGAACAGAGGGCGTTTTGGTAACGGCAAGGTCTGCCGCCCCACTATCCGCCTGAACAATAAAGGTCAGGTTGTCTTTGATGTCGCTATCAAGCATGAGACAGATCAAAGAGACACAAACAAGGTCGTGGGCGTTGACCTTGGCAAAGTAGAGCCGTTCGTTGCTACCGTTATCGATCCTGAGACTAAACACAGATCTGCTCCGTATCACACCAACTACAAGAGACGTCTCAGATCTCTAGTCAAGGCCGAGAAGAAACGCTGTAGCCTAGCGTCTCATCTGCATAAGAAGGCGGATATCTGTTCTATTCACAACAGATCAGATCATGCTGATGTGCTTCATACCGAGGCAAAACGAGTCAGCGCTAAGGCAACTCGCATTAAGCACGAGATCAGTCAGTGCATCGCCAGCCAGGTAGTAAGTATTGCAGAGAAGAACGATGCTCATATCTCTCTGGAGAACCTGTCCTGGCTGGATGCCAAGGGCGGGAGATGGCCTCACGCGGAGATTCAAAGCAGAATTGAGAGCGCTTCTAAGCGCTATGGTCTGAAGGTGGTGAAGGTCAATGCCAGCAATACCTCGAGGATCTGTTCTCACTGTGGCGGTAAGACCAACAACAAGATCACCCGAGTTGGTTCTTGTACATCCTGCGGTTTCTCGCTGGATCGTGATGTCTCAGCTTCCAGAGAGATAGCCTTGCGCGCTGTCTCGAACACAAGGAACCGCGAGAGAATGCGTTCTCTGCTTCGTCAGAGACAGGAAAAGCAAAGTTCGGCTGCTACGCAACAGTCGAAGCCGGTCCCTGCCTTGGGTGGAAACCAGGGACACACCGGTACCTCAGGAAAAGATCCTGAGGCGACGCTGATGATGGTGAGAGAAACTCTAGACTCTAGAGGATCTCCAA
>ERZ773069.211-NODE-211-length-41592-cov-8.224499_pt1 | contig 41592 bp, 46 predicted proteins | sample MGYA00580619_ERZ773069 | MGnify/ENA primary metagenome ERZ773069 (study PRJEB29015, sample SAMEA2738007) | human oral metagenome | biome: human oral; feature: human-associated habitat; material: dental | place: China | collected 2108 ...
AGTGTACAAAACATTCAAAACGACCCTTGTTTGTGCTATAATATATTGATATGTTTTATCGGTTAAAAACACAAGTAATTACAAGGTTTATTGTCTAATCGTCAATAAATCCGTCAAAAATTCTAGCCGAAAATTTTAGACACACTATCATGTGCCTTTAATCTCATTTCATCGGTATAGTGAATGTACGTATTAATGACTGTATCAACAGTATCACCTAATAAGGATGCTACTGTTTTTATATCAACACCATTTGCTAATAGCCTTGTAGCATAGGTATGTCTTAAATCATGGATAGAAGTGTTTGGTAAATATCGTTTTATCATCACTGATACTGCACCAGTACCGCCAGTTGGATTGTTGAATAGATATAATCCGCTGGTGGTATTTTTATATTCAAGAAGTATTTCAATCAGTATTGGCGGAATAGGTATTTTTCTGTAACTGTTTTTTGTCTTTAAATTACGGATCATATATGTACTTTCGCCGCTATAAGCGAATTGTTTATTCACATCAATAATAGCGTTATCTAAATCTATATCATTCCATGTAAGGCCTAAGATTTCACCATATCGCATACCAGTATAAGCAGCAATGGAACACACGATATAGTATTTGTAGTTATGGCCTTTTAACGATGTTAATAGGTGTGTTACATCATCTTCATTTATAGCGTTGATTTTAGTTGTTTGTGTTTTATGTAGCCGTTTAATGTTCTTACATGGACTACTATTGATAATCCTATATGGTGATACTGCATAAGCGAATACCTTTGTTATAATCGTTATACATATATTTTTAGTGGCTATTGATTGTTGTAAATCATTAATTACTTTTCTAATGTGTATTTCAGATATGTCTTTAACTTTCATATTAAATAGTTTGTTGAATTTCTGAAATGCGTTGTCATAAGCCCTGAATGTAGAATATACATTGGCTTTGTTTTCATCTGTATATATCTTGTAAAATTCAATAAGCGTTATATCTTTTAGACTGTCATCAAGTGGATTGGTGACAGTCTTTTTTAGTTCCTCAACAATTTGTTGTCCATAAAGTTTTGCCTCTCGTTGAGTAGGAAACCCCTGTTTGGATTTTTGCTTCCATTTTATGCCATCTTTATAACTAACAATGATTTGGTAATTGCCATCTTTTTTGCGAACCGTCATATTGCATTGCATAGTTACACGTCCTTGCTATTAACCACGTGATAAAAGAATTCTTCATCGATATCTTCGTCTAATTCTCTTTCATGAGCGATCCGTTCTATTAGATTAATATGTTCTTCAGAATGGAAGTCATTGTGTTTAATATGTCCTAATTCGTGTAATACACTAACTCGTTGAGCATCTAATGGCTTATTTAAATTAACTAGTATTGAATGACTGCCATCTTCATTAAGACGTACTACTGCTGTTTGTGTTTTCTTTAATTGCGTATAGATCAAGTTAATAGACATAACAACACTCTCCCATTTTATCGTGATAATATATATAAATTTATATCACTAATTAAATTATTAATTTTATAAACAATATCAGATAATTGTAGATTTATAGATTTTATATCTGCCGAATTATCATCAACATTATTACTTAAAGAATGTAAATCATCACTAAATGACGCTATTTTGCTTTCTGCTTCATCTATACGTCTAGATAGTTTATCGGAATTATTATTATAAGAAAGAGTAGAAACGGCATTAGATAAATTATCAACTTTCTGTGTAAGCGTAACAATGTAAATCCCTTGTGAAATAACCGCAACAATTAATACTATAAATAAAACTATTTGCTTCCTATCCATTCTATTTCCCCTCTCGTTTCTTTAAGCCTTCAATTAGATTAACAACAAAATCAATATCATCTTTTGACATGTCTTTACTAGCATCAAACAATAGTCTTAAATCTGGGTTATCTTTTACGGCTTGTGCGTATTCTGATACAGACGGATCATTATAATATTGTTCGTTTTCAGAGTATTTATTTTCTATTAAGTCAGCTTTATTTACTCTAAAATAATTAGCCAGTAATTCTATCTTATCTATACGAGGATAATTAGTACCTTTAATCCAACTTGTAAATGTTGTATAAGATACACCAATGTCTTTTGCAACTTGTATTCTAGTTTTATTGTATAGGTTCATATAGTACTGTAAATTTTTGGAGAATATTTCTCTATTGCCTAAATCACTCATTATATTCACCTCATCCCAATTTCAAAATATTTGTTGTTATTTATATAGTATATTTAAACTGCAAAAAAATCAAATATTTTTTTAGTAATTTACAGAAAAACTGTTGACATTACAGTTTAACTGTAATAAAATACAATTAACGAAAGGGAAAGCGAGGTGATAAATTGAACCAACAAATCTTTGTACAAGATGGAATTACATTAAAAGCAGCACGAGTAAATAAAGGTTTGACACAAAAGAAAGCAGCGGAAATGCTAGGTATTAGCGAATATACGTTGATGAATTATGAAAAAGGAAAATCATACCCAGATGTACATGTGCTAAAAAAGATTGAAAGTCTTTATGAGGTTCCGTACCACAAGATTATTTTTTTGTAAAAGAATTACAGTTTAAATGTAATTTTAAAGAGGTGATTAGATGCTAGTACAAAATCAAACGGATCTAAAACTAGCCAACAAACGATACGGACAAACATCCACAAGATTTGGCTGGGCTGGCCGAAATGCTGAGTATGCCGAGTATTGGCGAAAGATTATTAAAGATTATTTCGCAAAACGGCATACAAGCAGATTATTTAGGAAGTCTATTCACGGCAAGATTAGAGAATGTCGTGAAGCAGATAGAATGGCAAGAATGGAGGCACATTATGCGAGAAATTAAAAATGCTTTAAAAGTTTACTTATTAAGAGTAATGGATACAGATTCTGTGCCACAAGCACTTCCAGAATTAATTAAACAGTATGAAGCACTGGATGAAAGATATCCGGATTCCAAGCAATCAATAGAATCTGCAAGTTTTGAACAGACTTTTGAAGACCAACTACGAGGACCCATTAAAGTGATTACTACACTTTTAAAAAATGAGGAAACTAAAGATGGAAATTATCGTGAAGTAATTATTCGTGATGATAAAGCATTACTTAGCGAATGTAATGCACGGCATCCTTTAGTAAGTAGTCATACAAAAGTTATTTATGAAGATGAAAAATAATGGATCCTGCAGTTTACACAATTAAAGACGTTGCTGAACTGCTCCAATGCAGTGAAAGTAGCGTCAACAACCTTAGGGAACGTGGCATTCTACGTGAAGTAAAAGGGCTTCCGGGTGTCCGCTTCAATAAAAAAGAAGTTGATGCTCTTGTAGGAATTGTGGACGAATACAGTCCACTGCAATACAGGAAGTTAGAAAAGGAGCGTGATGAACTTTTACAAGAAAATGAAAAGTTAAAAATGAGTATAAGAAAAATAACCAGTGATTTACTGGTTATGGTAGGAGGGGAGTTGAAATTATGATTACTGTTTTAAAATGGATTTCTTTCTTATGGATTGTAGAATCCATAAGAAAGAAATCGATAGAATTGGGTTTGTTCAATTCTTATTGCAAATCATTACAGGCGGACTTGTTTGGGTGTGCGCCGATGTATATGAAAAAGAAAACGCCCGCTAATAGCAATTGGAAAGACTAGCGGGCGTAGGCAAATTATACCTAAGGTAATTATACCATAGAGGAGAAAAATGCAAAAAAAAATCGAAATCATATTAACACCTAAAGAAAATAGCAACGGTTATAACATGGAATTTATTGTTAATAAAGATGAATTTAATGGTAACGCAACAGAAGTTGCTGCTCTTTTGGTTTCAGCTGCTTATAACTTCGGTTATAAAAATCTTGATACCACAGAATTTATAGCATTTTTAGCAGCTACAAAAGAGATGTGTGAAAAGCAAGAAGAACTGGCTCTTATAAATGATTTTCTTAATACATTTGAAAAGGAGAAAACAAATGAATGAAAAACAACAAATCTTAAATCTAACTAATATTTGTGATGGAAAGTTAGAAGCTGAATTTGAGGAAATGTACAAAGATGCATTACGAAAAATTTCAAAAGGTCAGAAAGCTAAAATTACTATTAATATTGAAATGCTGCGAGTTCCAGATACTGATACTATTGTAGAACTTGGTTACAATATTAAATCAACGTTACCAGCTATCTCACGTCGTGCTATTGGTTCTTATGCGGATGACTTCACAGTAAAAGTTGATGTCAACGAAAAGCCGCAATTAGAAGTCCTAACATTTAATTCAACTACTGAAAAGAGAGGTTAACACAATGGAAGAAAAATTTAACTTAAATGTACAAACAGAAAATGGTGAAGTTATTATTCGTCATGGTGAAGCCAATGACGTATTTCAATATCACGGATTCAGATATGAAATTAGTAGTGCTGAATCATTCGTTAAAGGCGTAAAAGCTAAAGGCGACCCTAAGAAATCCGTTATTACATATTCAGATAAAAAGGTTGTAGCCGTAACAGACTGTACCGTAACAGATCGTACGCAAGACAAAATTGTATACGCATTTCAAAAAAGCGAACAGTTTAAAGAATGGGATTCCATCTTTGGTATAAGTTTAACGCAAAAAGAAATGCTTGATTTACTCCGAATTCATGAACATGAAATCGAAGATTACGAAAAGCTTTTAATTGCTGTTAGAAATTTCAAATACGTAACACAAACGGAAGGCGATTTTACTCGAACTGATGATGATAACTATGTTATGAGCATCAAAGTAAAAGAAGCTGAAGGTACTTTAAAGATGCCTCGCTTTATCTTTGTAAACATGGTCATTCTTAACGAAAGTCAATTCACTCAAAAAATTGAAGTGCAATTAGACATCATTAAACCTAAAGACGAAGGGGATAAATTATCGTTCAAGTTATCTTGTCCAATCTTGAATCGTTATGTTAAAGATGCTATCAAATCTGAAACCGATTCAATTAAATCTGAATTAACCAATTACTTATTATTGGCTGGTACTCAAGAATAAGGAGCAAATGCATGGGAGAATCAATCAAAATTAATTCATTTGAATTAGAAAATGTAAAACGTGTTAAAGCTGTGTCTTATGAACCATCACCTAATGGATTAACCATTATTGGCGGGAAGAATGGCCAAGGGAAAACATCTATCCTTGATGCCATTGCTTGGACATTAGGCGGTGCTAAATTTGAACCATCCAGTGCAGTACGTGATGGAAGTTACAATCCACCAAAATTAGAAGTTAAGTTATCTAATGGACTAGTGGTTACACGTAGTGGGAATAGCAGCACATTAAAAGTCGTAGATCCAGAAGGTAAAAAATCCGGTCAACGTATTTTAGATGGTTTTATTGGCCAATTAGCCTTAGACCTTCCTAAGTTCATAGAAATGAGCGATAAGGAAAAGGCCCAAGAATTATTAAAATTATTGGGCGTAGAAGACGAATTGAATAAACTCGAAGGCAAACACCAAGAGGTATATGCAAAACGTCATTCTATAGGGCAAATTGCCACTCAGAAAGACAAGTACGCTAAAGAGTTAGTTGGTTATGATGATGTACCACTTGAACCAATTAGCGCATCGGAGCTTATCCAACAACAACAAGCCATCTTATTAAAGAATGCGGAAAACCAAAAGAAACGGAATAACGTTTCGGCTATTCAAGCTCAAATGGTTACTGTTAATAACTTGGTTGATGAAGCACAAAAGAAACTCGAAGAATTACAAGCTAAACAAGCACAATTAGCAGAAGATTACGACATCGCAACAACAGCAGCTAAAGACCTTGAAGATGAATCAACGGCTGAACTCGAGGAGCAAATCAAAAATGTAGATGCCATCAATCAAAAGGTACGTGCTAATCAAGAACGTGCAAGAGCATTGCAGGAAGCTGCTGATTACAAAGCAGATTATGACAACTTGACTGGTGAACTTGAAACCATCAGACAAGATAAAAATAAACTGCTTGAATCCGTACAAATGCCTTTGCCGGGATTATCTATCCAAGATCGCGTTCTTATTTACAATGAACGTCAATGGGATTGCATGAGCGGTGCTGAGCAGCTCAAAGTGGCTACGGCCATTGTTAGAGCTTTAAATCCTAAGTGTGGATTTGTACTTATGGATAAACTTGAACAAATGGATGTAGATACTATGAAAGAGTTTGGGGCATGGCTTGAATCGGAAGGTCTGCAAGTCATTGCAACTCGTGTTACTAATAACCAAGATGAATGCTCCATCATTATTGAAGATGGACATATCAAAGGTGAAGAATACAGTAATGTGGCAGCACCAGTTAATGAGACTAAACCTGAAAATGAATGGGGTGATTTTTAATGAATATTATAACAGGTAAACGAAAACGAGCGCAGAAGGTCGTTGTGTATGGCACCGAGGGGATTGGTAAAACAACCTTCGCCAGTCATTTTCCCTCGCCTGTATTTATTGATACAGAGGGCAGCACAGACCATTTAGATGTAGCTCGTACCGATAAGCCTACATCGTGGCAAATGCTAATTTCCTTTGTTAAGGAATTTGCAACAATGCCGGGTTTATATCGGACTTTAGTTATTGACACTATTGATTGGGCAGAACAGCTATGTGTTGAATTTATCTGTTCTAAACATAATAAATCTGGTATTGAAGACTTTGGTTATGGTAACGGTTATGTGTTTGTCCGTGAAGAAATGGGACGTTTCCTAAATCTACTTGATGAAGTTATTAACGCAGGTATGAACGTAGTTCTTACTGCTCATGCTCAAATTCGTAAATTTGAACAACCAGATGAATTAGGCGCATATGATCGCTTTGAATTAAAGCTTGGTAAAAAGACAGGAAGTCAAACCTCTCCACTTATTAAAGAATGGGCGGACATGGTACTCTTTGCCAATTATAAAAATGAAATCATTACGACTCAGACAAACAAAAAGAAAGCAACCAATGGTAAGCGGTTGATGTATGCTACTCACAATCCTGCGTGGGATGCTAAAAATCGTCATGGGTTACCAGATATGATGCCATTTGAATACAGTCAAATCGCTCATGTTATTCCTGATGATATTCTACCAACTGCTGCAGCACAAGAATTAGCGCAAGCCGCTAATAATGAATATGCTCCAGAAGTAATGAACGCTATCAAGGAACAAGTTGGGGAAGTTACTACAATACAACCTGTAACAACACCACCACAAGAAAATGTTGACACTAACAAAAACGAAACACCATTAGTTGAAACGGCTATTCCTAAACCGCTAAAAGACTTAATGGTTAAAGATGGTATCACATTAGAACAAGTTCAATCAGTAGTAATCGCTCGTGGTAAATATCCAGCTGGTACACCATTTGAAAATTATGATCCAGAATTTGTTAACGGATGGATTATTCCATTCTGGCCAAATATTGTTGAAGCAATTAAGAAAGGAAATTAATTATTATGACAGCACAACAAAGCAATTTTGAAACATTCGGTAAAGCAGAAGAAGTATATTCATTTGACCAACCTATTTTAGCGGAAGAACGTGAATATACGTTACTTGAAGCTGGTTCTTATCCATTTGTTATTACTAATGTAGAAAAGAAATTCTATGAACCAAAAGAAGGTAGCAAGCTGCCATCTTGTCCACAAGCTCAAATCACACTAGAAGTAGATGGTGGTGATCAAGGCAAAACAAAATTAATTCACAACTTATTCTATACAAAGTCAACCATTTGGAAGGTCACAGAATTATTTATGGCCGTAGGTCTTGCTAAAAAAGGTGAAAACTACAATCCTGACCCTGAACAATTACTTGGCAAATCTGCTATGTGTGAATTGACACAGCAAAACTATGTAAAAAATGACGGAAACAACGGTACTCGTAATGAAATTAAAAAATGTTTTGCAAGTCCTAATGCTCAAGCAAATGGATACGGTGCATTCTAATGGAACTTAGACCGTATCAACAACAAGCTGTAGACTCGATATGGCATGAATGGGAAACGGTTAATAAAACATTGTTGGTTCTTCCGACTGGCACAGGTAAGACAATCTGTTTTGCCAAAGTTGCTGAGGAAGCGGTTCGCAGGGGTAAGCGTGTTCTTATCCTTGCGCATCGTGAAGAACTATTGCAGCAAGCCTCTGACAAAATCATGAGTGCGTCAGGGCTTACAACGGCAATGGAAAAGGCTGAACATACATGTCTTGGGCAATGGGACCGCATCATAGTAGGTTCTGTTCAAACTTTGTGTAAAGACAAACGATTGTCAATGTTCAGTAAAACGTACTTTGATGTCATTATCATTGATGAAGCACATCATGCTGTATCTAGTAGCTATCAAGCTATATTAAATTACTTTGACCAAGCAAAAGTATTGGGAGTTACGGCTACACCAGATCGCTCGGATATGAAAAATCTAGGACGTGTATTTGAAAGTTTAGCATTTGAATATACGTTACCTAAAGCTATTCAAGAGGGGTTCTTGTCTAAGATTAAGGTGCAAACATTACCGCTCACATTAGATATCTCATCGGTTAAGATTTCAACTGGTGATTTTGCTGTAGGTGATATTGGTAGGGTATTAGAGCCTTATTTAGAGGAAATTGCCAATAAATTAATGGAATACAGAGATAGAAAAATCGTTGTGTTCTTACCGTTAATTGCTACCAGTCAACGATTTTGTGAAATTCTTAATGAGCGAGGATTTAAAGCAGCAGAAGTAAATGGCAAAAGCCAAGACCGTACAGAAATTACACAAGCATTTGCTGAAGGTAAATACAATGTACTTTGTAATTCAATGTTGCTCACGGAAGGTTGGGATTGTCCAAGCGTTGATTGTGTTATTGTATTACGCCCTACTCGGTCTCGTGCCTTGTATTGTCAAATGATAGGACGTGGTACACGTCTTTCACCGGGTAAAGATCATCTATTAATTTTAGATTTTCTATGGCATGTAGAACGTCACGAATTATGTAGACCTGCTCATTTAATCGCTAAGTCAGACGATGTGGCTAAACGCATGACGGAAATTCTTGAAGAAAAAGGAATGGACCTTGAAGAATGCGAAAGGGATGCAGAATCTGATGTATTGGCTCAACGTGAAGAAGCACTTGCAAAAGAACTTGCTGCTATGCGTAAGAAGAAAGCGCAACTTGTTGATCCGTTGCAATTCGAGTTTTCTATCCAAGCTGAAGACCTTACCCATTATGTACCTGCCTTTGGTTGGCAAATGACATCTATTACAGATAGTCAAAAGAAAACTCTTGAGCAATTTGGCATTAATGGTGACAGTATTGAAGACGCAGGCAAGGCATCAATGCTTATTGATAGGCTTCAAAAGCGCCGTGAAGAAGGCTTGTCTACTCCTAAACAAATTAGATTCCTTGAAAACAAAGGATTTAAGAATGTAGGAACATGGAGCAACAATCAAGCTTCTAAAATGATTAGTCGTATTAGTGCTAGTGGTTGGCGCATTCCTAAGGGTGTAGTGCCTGCTACATACAAGCCACCTGTAGAAGAATTCAGTCCACAATGGTAAGGAGTAAACATGGAAAGTAAAATTGATTTACGAGAATTACTCGAATATATAGACCCTTCCCAATGCTCCTATGATGAATGGTTGAATGTAGGTCTTGCACTTCATCAAGAAGGCTACCCTATGTTCGTCTGGGAGGAATGGTCTGCAGATGATGGAGAACGATTCCATGAAGGTGAATGTGCTGCTAAATGGGAATCATTTGGTCGATATACTGGAAAGCTTGTTACAGGGGCCACGATCACTCAAATGGCAAAAGAAAACGGATGGACATCAAAACGTAAGCTTGAAAATAATGAGGCATTAAGTTTTGACTCCATGGTATTGGCCACAACACCAGAACAATATCAAGTTGTTGACAAGAACTGGATTGAAGAATCTGATGTTCATATTCCTAAATCGTATCCTTTAGAGCAACGTAAACAAGATATTGTTACATATCTGACTACATTATTTGAGCCAGAGGAGTACGTTGGATATGTAGTTAATACATTCTCCTTACCAGACGGAAAACAGTCACCTACGATGGGAAATTATAGCCGTACGGTACAACAAATCATAGATGGTATTAATGGCACAACGCAATTAGAAAATGTGTTTGGCAGCTTTAACAAAGAAATGGGCGCATGGATTCGATTTAATCCAATTGATGGTAAAGGTGTTAAAAACGACAATGTAACAGCATTTCGGTATATGCTCTTGGAGTCTGACAATATGTCACTCGGAAAACAAAAAGCCATTCTTGAACAATTAGAGTTACCAATCGCAGCCATGGTATTTAGTGGTGGTAAATCAATTCATGCAATCGTTAAAGTAGATGCTTACTCCTACGAGGAATACAGAAAGCGTGTTGACTTTATATATTCCATCGCCCAGAAAAATGGCTTTAAACCAGATAAAAAGAATCGTAACCCTAGCCGATTATCAAGGATGCCGGGCGTTATGCGTGACGGTAAACCACAATTCCTTATGGCAACCAATATTGGTAAAGAAAACTATAAGGAATGGGAAGAATGGATCGCATCTGTTAATGATGATTTACCAGAACCGGAAGAACTTGACGCATTATGGGATAACATGCCAGACCTAGCACCGCCATTAATTGAAGGAATTCTTCGTGAAGGTCATAAAATGCTCATTGCTGGACCATCTAAAGCCGGTAAATCATTTGCGTTAATTCAATTGTGCATTTCCATTGCTGAAGGTAAACCGTGGTTTGGATTTGACTGTACACAAGGCAAGGTTCTATACGTCAATTTAGAACTTGATAGAGCATCATGCTTACACCGTTTTAAAGATGTATATGAAGCACTTGAACAGCAACCAACCAACATTGGGAATATATCCATATGGAATTTACGTGGCAAGTCCTTACCAATGGACCAATTGGCACCTAAACTTATCCGTAGGGCCCAAAAGCGTAACTACAAGGCTATCATTATTGACCCTATCTATAAGGTTATTACAGGTGACGAAAACAGCGCTGATCAAATGGCAAATTTCTGTAATCAGTTTGATAAGGTATGTACTGAACTTAAATGCGCAGTCATTTATTGTCATCACCATTCAAAAGGCAGCCAAACTGCTAAGCGGTCTATGGACCGTGCATCTGGTTCTGGTGTATTCGCTCGTGATCCAGATGCATTACTTGACTTACTAGAACTTGAACTCGAGAACATGAACGAAGATAAACTCCAAGATGCTCCTATTGATACTAGCCAATGTACTGCATGGCGAATGGAAGGAACACTCCGAGAATATCCTAAGTTTAAACCAGTGGATTTATGGTTTGAATACCCAATTCATAAGGTGGATACAAACGGGTTCCTTGCAATGGCTCAATTTGATAGTCCGCAGTCTAAAGGATTAGACAAGATGAATAAACGCAAGCAAGCCGTTAAGGAAAAGAAAAAAGAGCAATTGGTAGATGCGTTTAATATTGCAGCTGCTGAAAATGGATTTAACGGCAAAGCGGATATTAAACGGGTAGCTGAAATTATGCAAATATCTGAAAAAACAGTTCGTAGATATTTAAAAGAAACACCTATCTTTAAAGTTGAATTAGGTGAACTAATCCCTATTAATTTAGGTTAACAATAGGGACGGACAAACCTTATATATATATATAGGTATGTCTTTATATTTGTCCCAATGTAAGGTGGATTCAAGCTAAGGGGGTAAGGAAAAGGATTTCTAAAATCATCCTTTTCTTACCTCTTCCCCTTAGGTTGAACCCTACATTACAAAAGGGCTTTAAAAATTGTATTGGTTATTATCAATTAAATTCTCAATAAAGGAGGATTGGTTATTGATTATTGAATTTTTCATTCCTCTTAAAAAGGTCCCTACTGTTACTCATCAAACGAAGCAGGTAAATACACAACATGGTAAGCCTATCTTTTATGAATCCGATAAGTTGAAACAAGCTAAACAAATATTCTTAAATGGTTTAGCTGATCATGTCCCTAGTGAACCATTAGAGGGACCTATTCGATTGGTTACCAAGTGGTGTTTCGGTAAAGCTAATTATAAAACGCCACATTGGAAAACTACTCGGCCAGATACAGATAATCTCATTAAATTATTTAAGGACTGTATGACCAAGTTGAATTACTGGCATGATGATGCTCAAGTCTGTAGTGAAATTACAGAAAAGTATTGGAATCCAGTAACAGGAATTTGGGTACATATTGAAACGTTGAAAGGTTGATGCTATGAAGAAAAAATTAGTATATGTCGCTCATCCTTATGGTGGCAAGGAAAGCAATCGTAAAAAGATTGATGTGATCATGGGAGATTTAGTTTTAAATGATGCTAGTCATGACTATATTTCCCCAATTCATAATTTTGGGTATGTATATCTAACCGGTCCTGAATATCAGAAAGGTTTAGATATTTGTTTAAGTCTACTTGGACATTGTGACGTATTAGTATTATGCCCTGATTGGGAATCTAGTAGAGGTTGTAAAGGTGAATTTGAATTCGCTAAGAAACATAGTATTTCTACTTTTACATTGAGTGAATGGAAAGCATTAAATCGTATTTAGTAAAGGAGATTAAAATATGAATGAATTACAAGTAAAAGCAATTGAAGCAGCTCGTAAAGTATTAATTGAAAACTTAGGCTATCAAACTGTTGAACCAGAAGATATGTTCATTGTTTGGTTTTGTAAAACCTTACAAAATTGGAAAGCTATTGTTAGTGGTCGGACTATCGAAGAATTTATCGAAGTAACACACAATGGTGATTGTAATGAAACATATGTTGATGTGTATTACAAAACTAAAAATGTATGCATTAAAGGTGAAAGCGAATTAAAAAAAGCTTATTTTAGCGGTAACAAAAAATGAAAGATAAAGTGTTTGAAACTGTAATAGTTGGACTGTTAGCGTGGAGCTTTGTATTGTTGATTTGCATAACGATAATGTTATTCTTGCCGTTGTGCAATAAGTAAAGGATATGGGCGGTGAAATATCCGCCCTATCATAAGAGGTGAATAAAATGAACGAAGAAAATAAAAATGAATTAAGTATTAGTGAACCTGAATGGCAAGCTAGATTTAGAGGAGAGTATAAGGGATTAAAAGATCGTTACAATAAACTTCACAGAATGATTGTTAAATATGATGCTGGAACTTTAGATTTTAAACCAACGTGTCCTATAGATTTGCTGCGTAGGCAAAAGGCTACTATGGGAGAGTATTTAAATATACTTGAAATTAGAGCGGAAATTGAAAATATATGTGGCTTAGATGATGATAATCCTAAAAGAGATTATGAAATAGCGAAGAATGGGAGATTTGCATGATTAACTATAAGAGGTGAATATGAGAATTTATTACGATATAAAAAGAGTAGGGTTACACGATACGATTTATATTTTGCAACGAGCCTTAACATTTGCTTATGAGGATTACTTATTTGAACCTGAAGTATCGTTGAATATGAATAGGTTTATTGTTGTGTACAAGAAATCAGACATAAAAATATGTATAGAATTATCGATGTGTGAATTAGAATATTCAAAAATTACATTAGAAGAATTTGTATTAAGAACAAAGAATAGAGTTATATCACAATACAGACATGAACTAGATAAACTCTATAATGGTGTGGCTGAATGATTGGATATAGCGGATATACAGAACATTCTGATTATTACATAGCACCACATGATACATGGGAAAGTGCATTTGAATTTCTAAAGCAACTGGCTTGTGAAAGTGGCGATAATGAATTTTGTATCGGTGAGGTGCATCAAACAAGCGTGTTAGAGTTTAGAAATATAAAATGGTACAAATGGAATGAAGATAAAGGAGAATGGATACAGTATGATTAAGTGGTATAAAAAGAAACCAGTTGTGATTGAAGCAATACAATATACGAAGGAAAGTTGTGAGGAGTGCGTAAAATTTTGTGGAAAAGACTTTATATGTTTTATTGACGATAAACTTCTCATTAAAACATTAGAGGGGGATCATAGAGTATCACCTAGCGATTACATTATCAAAGGTGTTAAAGGTGAAATTTATCCGTGTAAGCCTGATATATTTGAAATGACATATGAAGAGGTACAACTATGAACGATAAAGAATTTACAGATGAACTATTTAAACGCATGTATGATCTAGGCTTTAGAAAAGCAGAAATTGAAGATGATACACTATTTTTCTTTGGCAATAAAAGAGATTGTCTATGTCCGTTTTCGCCACGTGTACAAGTCAAATGTACCTGCTTTAAAGAGAAAGACCAACTAATTGATATTGGTGAATATTTAGGTATTGTTGATTGGTCGAAAGTGGCGGTTGATACACCTATAATTGTTACTACATCATATGGTGATGTTGTAAATATGCACTTTGCTAAGTTTAAAAATGGCTTTATATATTATTACAGTGGTGGTCGTACAAGTTGGACACAAACAACTACTGGAGTTTATAAAACCACACCTGAACATGTAAGACTAGCAGGTGATACCCATGAATGAAATGGTTGTTATAAACATTCTATTGGCGATTTACCTCGTGGTTATTTTTAAAATGTCATATTACTCTTATCGTGAAGCTGCTGCATTAAAACATTTTATGGTTTCTGATGCATATAAAATGCAACTACAGAAAATAATTAGATCACAAATACGGGATATGGTGATATGTAGTATTCTGTTTGTTTTAAATATTGTTTGTGTGGTGGTCCTATGGTAGAACTTAGTAAAAAAGAATATCGTGAACTGGCGTATGAGTATCTACATGAGGCAAGTAAGGCAGCATTGCAGATTAAATCGTTAAAGCGCAATATCCAACGTATTAAAAACGATATCACGTCATTACGTGCCGTAAATTATGGTAAAGAACGAGTAGATGGTGGTGAACCATCTGGTATTGAAGATGATATTAACCGGTTACTTGATATGGAAATGAGGTACAAACGTCAAATACATGAACTACTTACCAAACGTGATGATGCTTGCCATATGATCGATACACTGACAAATACAGTTGGCTCCATTATCCTTATGCAACAATATATCAATGGTATGTCTGCTAAGGGGGCATATTCATTTGTTGGTTACGGTGAATCGCAAGGTAAAGAATATAAGAATTTGGCACTTATAGAACTTGGGTATAAACTCCGACGGAAATCGGCGGTAAACGGCTAATATCGACCTTTTAAGTCCACTATATCTATGATATATTGTAAGTGGAAGAACATGAGTTTATCTCCTAAGTATTTAGAGTACCAAACGCAAAAAGGCGCATCTTAATTGATGTGCCTTTTTTGTTACAGAAAATTATGACACAAATACACTGCATCAAGGACAAATGTTTGAATAATAAAAATGGAATATGTACGGCCAATGAAATATTTTATGATGGCCTATGTCAATCCTATATTACGCATTCAAGCGCTAGTAAAAATTCATGCGGATTATGTGTAAGAAAAAAAGGGAAGATGATTCGCAAGGGCGGTAATACATTAAAGTGAGGTGATGATCCATTGCGAGTAAATAGAAAAAACTGGTTGACTGACCCTGATAATTTATTACGTGCGGAAGGTTGGGCTCGTGATGGCCTTACTGATGAGCAAATAGCAAAAAATATAGGTATTTCGATTAGAACTTTATACGACTGGAAAAAGAGTTCGCCGCAGTTTCTGCAGTCCCTTAAAAGAGGGAAGGAAGTCATTGACCTTGAAGTCGAAAATGCTTTGCATAAACGTGCTATCGGTTACGAATATGAGGAAAAAACATACGAGAATGGAAAGCTCGTTAAAGTTGTAAAGAAACAACAACCCCCAGATGTTACAGCTCAAATATTCTGGTTGAAAAACCGCAATCCTGAAAAATGGAGAGATACGAAGAATATCGATGTCAAAGGTGAGCTTACGGTATCTGCTATGGATAAATTGAAAGCTGCACGGGAGAGAGCTAATGGAAAAACATGATGAGTTAATTGAGGCATTAGGCGCTCTTACACATGATCCGTTAGCATTTGTATACTTTGCCTATCCTTGGGGAGAACCGGGAACGCCATTAGAGAATATGGAAGGGCCCGATGAATGGCAAATACAAATCTTAAAAGACATCGGCGAACAATTAAAGAAAGGTAAGTCATTACAAACCGCTATTCAAGAGGCGGTAGCATCTGGCCATGGTATCGGTAAATCTGCACTGATATCATGGCTTATTCATTTTGCTATATCTACTCATGAGAATACTCGTGGCGTAGTTACTGCTAATACGGAAGGTCAGCTCAGGACTAAAACATGGCCAGAACTTAGCAAATGGCACAATATGTTCATTGCTAAAGATTTATTTACCTACACGGCCACAGCTATATTTTGTAGCGATAAAGACTACGAAAAGATATGGCGTATTGATGCCATTCCTTGGAGTAAGAATTCCCCTGAATCATTCGCAGGTCTTCACAATCAAGGCAATCGAATATTAGTTCTATTCGATGAAGCATCGGCGATTGATGATGTGATTTGGGAAGTAACTGAAGGGGCTCTTACAGATGCTAACACTGAAATAATTTGGTGTGCATTTGGAAATCCTACTCGAAATAGTGGTAGGTTCCGTGAATGTTTTCGGAAGTATAGGAAGTTCTGGAATACATATCAGATTGATAGTCGTACCGTTAAGATTTCTAATAAAGCTAAGATTGAGGAATGGCTAGAGGCGTATGGCGAGGATTCTGACTTCTTCAAAGTTCGTGTTCGTGGTGTATTCCCTTCCGCATCAGATTTGCAGTTTATCTCTACTGAAATTGCTGACAAGGCACAAAAACAATCTTATAAGCTGGGAGCATTTGAACATCTGCCTGTAATCATTGGTGTGGATCCTGCGTGGACTGGTTCAGATTCCTTAGAAATAGTAATGCGTCAAGGCTACTATATGAAGTCGCTTGCCTCTATTCCTAAGAATGACGATGACTGGCGCATGGCTCAACTGATTGCTCAGTTTGAGGACGAATACAAAGCTGATGCCGTGTTCATCGATATGGGATATGGCACAGGGATATATTCCATTGGCAATCAATTAGGGCGCAAATGGCGGTTAATTGAGTTTGGCGGTAAGAGTAATGACCCGGTATATCTTAATATGCGGGCTTACATGTGGGGACAGATGAAAGAGTGGCTCCGTGAAGGTGGCTCGATTCCACCGAATGACCAAGCCTTATACGATGATATCGTAGGTCCAGAAGCGATCATTGATAAGAATGGTCGTATTCAACTGGAAAGTAAAAAAGATATGAAAGACAGAGGGTTGCCGTCTCCAAATAAGGGTGACGCTCTCGCCTTGACCTTTGCTGCGCGGGTCGTTAAAAAAAGCGAAACAGGCAATAGGATTGTAGCTAATACGAGTTACAATCCTTTTTAATTGTAGAAAGTGAGGGATAAAGATGTGTATGAAAGGTGCATCTGCTAACTATACACCACCTGCTCCGGCTCCGACTGTTCAAGCGAATATGAGCAATCAGACTGGTGAGGAAATGGCAGAAACTAAACGCAAATTCAAACGTGGCTTTGAATCTACTATCTTAGGTCCGACTGCGAGCGGTCAGAAATCAATTTTAGGGGGATAGCATGGCGGAAATGGAATCTTTACTAGCTAGACAACCTACGGAAGGTGTTAAGCCTGTTAGACGTGATTATACGAAGTTGAGAAAGAAGTTTTCGCAACTATTTAACGCACAGCAACGATACGTAAATAAGTGGAAGCAGTTGCGTGACTATCAGTTGCCGTTTATTGGTCAATTTGATGGTGAAGAGGACCAGTCGGAACCTTATAATGGTAAAATCCTAAATCCTGTAGCTTGGGAATCTTGTCAGATATTCGCCAGTGGAGTCATGAGCGGCTTAACGCCTCCGAGCCGTAAATGGTTTAAGCTAACCATGGAGAACATCGACGTAGCAGCTAATAGCCAAGTTGCTGAACTATTGGATGAACGTGAAGAAATCTTGTATGCGGTTCTTGCTAAATCCAATTTCTACAGCGTAGTTCACCAAGTATACATGGAATTAACCATGGGGCAAGCTCCTATGGGGATATTCGCTGATAGTGAATCCGGTGTTCGCTTCACATCATATCCAATAGGCACCTATGCTATCAGTACAAATAGCAAAGAAACCGTAAATGTATTTGGCCGTAAATACAAAATGACAGTTGATCAGATTGTCGAACAGTTTGGGTATGATAACTGCCCAGATAATATCAAGAATATTTTCGATAACGGAAATAGCTTGCAACAGTTATTTACTGTTAATTGGTTAGTTGAGCCTAACAAAGACCGTAAGGATAAGTTAGGACGTCGCAATATGCCGTATTCGTCCATCTACTGGGTCGAAGGTAGCAACAGTGATGAGGTCTTGTATCATGGCGGTTTTGAAGAATGGCCAATTCCAATCGCTCGACATACGTCAATGGATTTGAATGGTTACGGTAAAGGTGCCGCATGGTTCGCACAACCAGATTCACAAATGCTGCAGAAGTTAGAATTTGACTATCTGACCGCCGTTGAGTTAGGTGTTAAGCCTCCTATGCAAGCACCATCTGATGTTATCAGTACGGTTAACTTGTATCCGGGTGGCATCACAGAAATTGAGGGTCAACATAAGGTTGAACCGATGTTTGCAGTTCAGTCCAATTTACAAGACATTCAAAACAAGATTGCAGTTACAGAGGATTCAATCAAGAGAGCCTATAGTGCTGATTTATTCTTGATGTTAGACCAAATCGATAAGGGTCAAATGACGGCTCGTGAGGTTATGGAACGAACTCAAGAAAAATTACAGCAATTAGGTCCTGTGGTTGAACGGCTGCTATCTGAGTTCTTGAATCCAATTATTGAACGTGTGTATGCGGTATTAGATCGTGCTGGTGTGTTTCCACCTGTTGAGGATGAGGAACTCTTAGACCAATTAAATGGTCAAGAGGTGAAGATTGAATATATCTCACCACTTGCTCAGGCGCAAAAGATGAGTTCATTGGTAAACATCGAACAGTATTTTGCGTTCATCATGAGTTTGGCACAAGCTAATCCTAATATCGTTAACAAATTTAACTTTGAGGAAGCAGCCAATACATACGGAGTTAACTTAGGCGTACCGGCAAAGATTATTCGTTCGGATGATGAATATCAAGAAATCTTAGCGCAACAAGCACAAGCACAGGCTGAACAGGAACAGCAAATGCAGTTAATGCAAGCGGCCCAACTGGCCCCTCAGATGGCTAGTGCGGCCAAACAAGCAACAGACGCCGCCAATGATGGCAATCCTGCATTACAGCAGTGGCTAGGAATGGACGGTGTCTAGATGAAAACAATTAAAGATCATATGCAAGATCGAGATATGCAAGCTCTCAACCACGTACTAAGTACTGAACTTGGTAGGTGGTTTTTTTGTAGGCTCATGGATCGTTCGGGCATATTAAAGCAGTCGTTCACTGGAAACAGTGAAACATATTTCAACGAAGGAAAGCGCAAGGTAGGGCTGTTATTTCATGGTGACCTAAACAAATTAGGCGTCGATGGAGTTAAGCGGTACCATCAAGCGCAGCTCGAATATATCGGGCAACAAGAATATTTTAATAGTTTAGTCGATAAGGAGAAACAAAATGGCTGATAACAATTTAGGAGCTAACAATAACATGACTGGCAATGAACCGGGCGCGAATCCGGACCTAAACAATCCTACGCCACCTGCTGAGCCACCTGCTAACCAAAATGGTGAAGGTAGTAATCCATCTGTACTAGGTGGTGATAATACACCACCTGCTGAACCAACGGTCTATGACTTCAAGGATGTATTTCCTGAAGGTACTGAACTTGATGAAACTGTATCTGCTGATTTTAGTAAGTTACTAAATCAAGTCGGCGCAACACAGGAACAGGCTGTTGAATTAGCTAAGTTTGGCAGTCAGTACGCACAGAACATCTTGACTGCTTATCAAGAGCAGCAAGAACAAGCAATTGTTGAAAAGCAACAAGCGGATTACGAACACGCCAAGAAGGAATTAGGCGGCAAATTCGATGAAACTGTAGTCCTCGCAGGTAAAGGCATTGAAGCACTAACTAAAGCGGTACCTGAATTGCGTCAATTGCTTGTTGATAGTCATATCGACAACAACATCAACATGATTAAAGTGTTTGCTGCCGTTGGTGAAATGGTTCAAGAAGACCCGGGCAAAGGCACAAGACAAGTCGGAGCCGGTCAAAATTCTGATGAAGAAACAGCAAAACGAAAAATGTATCCATCTATGTATTAAGAAACGAGGTAAATAATTAATGGCTACAATTGGAACTCAAAATTTAACACTTTTAGATTTACAAAAACGAATGGATCCAAATGGTAATGTTGCTCAAATCATCGAGCAATTAGACCAATCAACAGAAATCATTCAAGATATGACGATGGTTGAATGTAACCAAGGGTCTAGCTTTGTAACAACTGTACGTACTGGTTTGCCAGATGTTACATGGCGTAAATTATATGGCGGTGTTCAAGCGTCTAAATCCTCCACACGTCAAATCACTGATACTTGCGGTATGCTCGAAGCTTACTCTCAAACTGATAAAGCGCTTGTTGACAAATCCAAAGATAAAGCATCCTTCCGTGCAACAGAAGATAAAGCATTCGTTGAATCTATGGGGCAAGAATTATGCCGTACGATTTTCTATGGTGATGAAAATACTCCAGAGAAATTCATTGGCTTGGCTCCTAGATTTAACACGCTTGACATTAAGAAAGCAGCAAGTGCAGAAAACATTCTTGATGCAGGCGGCACGGGTAACTTAGCATCTATTTGGCTTGTTGGCTGGGGTCCTTTATCTGTACATGGTATTTATCCTGAAGGTTCTCAAGCCGGTTTACATCAAAAAGATAAAGGCGTTGTTACTGTTACTAAAGACGATGGTTCCATGTTCGAAGCGTATCGTACTCACTTTAAGCATGATGTTGGTTTGACTGTACGTGACTGGAGAAATGTTGTTCGTATTGCCAATATCGATATTACAAAATTGACAAATGACGCTAAAGCCGGTGCAGATCTTATCAACTTAATGATTGAAGCGGAAGAACGTATCCCTAACCTTGGTGGTGTTCGTCCAGTATGGTACATGAACCGTACATTACGTACATTCTTACGTTTACAAAAGAACACAAAACATGGCTCCACTATCACTGAAGATATGGAAATGGGTAAACTTGTTACTCGTGCAAACGGTGTACCAGTTCGTAAAATTGATGCATTGTTAAGCACTGAATCTCGTGTTATTGCGTAAAGAAAGGAATATAATTCAATGATTATTGATGAACAAAATACATTTTTCTGGAAAAAAGAAATCACTGCAAACACTAATTCTGACGTGGTGATGAATGGTAACGGTGGCGATGCTGCAGTTGCCTTATGGTTGTATATTCGTTTAGATAAAGATGTTACAGGTACACCTTTATTTAATGTGTACACATCTGATAAAGAAAATATGGCCGATGCCGCATTGTTAACAGCTATTACATTGCCACAGAACTCCAAAGCTGGTACAGAATATAAAGGTCGACTTCCTGCAGGTGCGAAGAAGTTTATTCGCATTAGTGCTAACAATATGACTGCTGCTACTATTACATCGTTCTTAACAGATGGTATTAATTTGAAATAAGAAGGTGCAACTATGAATTTTACGGCTAAAGAAACTATGTACCACGGCAACCGTGGATTAATTCAGGCAGGTGAAAGTATTGATTTCTCTGAAGAAGAAATTAAAGAGTTTGAGCCTGATTATTTTAAACAGCTTTTCTCTGGTAATGAAGATGAAGTAGCAAAAATCTTTAACCCAAAATCTAAGTCTAAAGACAAAGAACCGGGTACTGAAACAAAGCTGGGTGACAAAACCTCACTAGATGAAAACACTGAAGGTGATAATACCGGCAATGAAAATCCACCAGATGAAAACACCGGCGATGAAAAGCCTAAGAAAGCAAGCAAAAAGAAAACCGATGCTACGGAAGAATAAGTGACAATATGAGGGGTGCTTATGCATCCCTCTATTACCATATAGGGGGAACCATGACACCTACTGACATTTGTAATCAAGCACTAGCATTAATTAATGCCGGATTACTATATTCGTATGAAGAAGAAACAGAGCAAGGCCGTCAATGCCGTATGCAATATGATGCAACAAGACAGTTGGTATTGCGACAATTTGAATGGAATTTTGCTCGCAAAAATGAAAGATTGGTATTGTCTGCTCATAAAATTAATGGGTGGAATTATGTATATGCGTATCCTGAACAATGTATTCGGATATTAGGAGTTATTCCACAAGGCGATCGCTTCCATGCGGAATCGCAACCGGAATACAACATATTTAATATTGGAAATAACAAAAAATGCATAGTGAGCGATGTGCCACTAGCATTCATTGATTATATATATGATGTTACAGATTTAGATGTTTGGGATTCTATATCCTTGTATATGCTGCAGTGTAAATTGGCTAGCGCATTAGCTATGCCACTTACTGGTGATAGAGGATTGTTTGACCAAGCGTACAAGCTGTATCAAGCTGCCGTTCAAGAAGCTAAAGGAATGAATGCTAAAGAACGTAAGCAGGATGTTCCTTATATATCTAGCTATGTGAAAGCGAGGGATTGGTAATGAGTAATCCTATCTATATCTCACAATTAGCATTTACAACTGGCGAGGTATCACCGGATGTATCTAGTAGATTCGACCTTGACCAATATAAAAGTGCGTTATTAGAAGCAGAGAATGTGGTTATTCGCCCGTATGGTGCAGTTGCTAAGCGTCAAGGCAGCCAATATGTAGGACAAGTTAAATATAGCGATAAGCCTACACGATTATTTGAATTTACTACAAATACTAATAATTCATTCATGCTTGAGTTTGGTGACAAATATATTCGTGTATGGGATTTTGGTATCTATACAGGCATTGAAATTGAAACGCCTTTTGACAGTGAAATTTTATATAATTTGAACTGCAGTCAGTCCGGAGATGTAATGTTCATCTGCAGTGGCAAATACCCAATACAAACATTATCACGTCATAGCAATACAGATTGGCGATTTGAAGCGTATAAGCTGACAGAACAACCATACGAGACAATTAATACAGATGTAGATTCAACAGTGCTAATCACTGGGGATACATTAACTGCAACGAACGATATGTTTACTGCTGATATGGTTAATTCTGTAATGCAGATTGAGCATTTTATGAAAGCAGTTACAACGAGTGAAGTTGGCAAGGTAATCAAACGGACTGAATTTGTATGGGATAGCGACGGGGACCATGGACATGATGTAACCACGACGGAATACACCAATATTGACTATACAACTAAGCAGTTTAGTACTGATGAAGATGTATCATGGAAATTTACAACACATGGTACATGGAGTGGTACCGCATACATTAAGATTAGTAATGATAAAGGTAAAACGTGGAAAGATTACCGCGTGTATACCTCTCAAAACGATTACAATGTAACCGACACCGGGAAGATAGTTCCTAGTGCTATGTTAAAGATTGAAACCGATTTAAAAAGCGGAACTATCAATATTGATTTATCTTTTATGCCATATACTAACTATGGCATAGTTGAGATTAAAGAATTCATTGATAGCAAGCACGTTAAAGTTAATGTGTTGAATGGTGTTGTTGAAAATGAAGCTACTTCCAAATGGAAATTAGGCAGTTGGAGCAGGGGAAATGGATATCCTAAGTTATGTACGTTTTATCAAGATCGTTTTGTAGTAGCCGCTACAAATAAAAACCCTAACTATATTTGGATGAGCCGGACTGGAGACTATCCAAATTTTGGCGTTGAAAAGGTGGAAGGCACTATCACAGATGATAGCTCGATTACCTTGTCGGTGATTAATCGTAAGATGTATGAAATCCGTCATCTTGTACCTGCGAACGATCTAATTATCCTTACAAGCGGTAATGAATGGATTGTAAGCGGTGATAAAACGATTACCCCTACCAACTGTAACCTAAAGACACAAACCCAACGAGGGGCCTTATCGTGTGAACCTCAATTCATTGGTAATCGCTGTGTATTCGTTCAAGAACGTGGCGGTACTGTTCGTGATATGGGTTATTCTTATGAAAGCGATAACTATACAGGGCAAGACCTTACGTTATTTGTTAAGACTCGAGTTAGAGGGTATTTAACTATTACCAGTGCTTACGCACAGGACCCGGATAGCATTATTTATTACATCAGAAATGATGGTGAAATTAATTGCTTAACATATATCCCCGAACAAAAGGTATACGGGTGGTCGCATTGGGTGACCAATGGTAAATATTTATATTGCGAATCCGTGTCTGAGGGTGAACAGGATAGCTTATATACACTTGTTGAACGAATATTAAATGGGCAAAAAGTACAGTGTATTGAGCGTATGGTGCCGTTGTATTCCGACGATTTTAATGTGTTTCTTGATTGTTATATTGAGTTTAAATCGGATAATCAAATTGATAATATTAATGTTCCTCATTTAAGCGGACAAAAGGTGCAAGTTGTAATCGATGGTAAACAACAACCAGATGTGGTTGTACCAGATGATGGCTTATTACAATTAAACGGCAGTGGTAGCAATATCAAAATCGGATTACCATTTACCTCTAAAATTCGTGTTCCATCAGTAGAAATGCAAATGCAAGACGGTACTTTACAAGGCCGTGTTGCTACAGTATCAAGAGTGGTATTGCGAGTTTATAAATCGTTTGGTGGTAAAGTTGGCCGTACATTTGACCGAATGGATGATATTACATTACCACCAAATGAATTATTTACAGGTGATAAGCCTGTAATCCTACCTAAAATGGGAATAAATTATTCAACCGATACATCGATATGTATAAAACATAGCGATCCATTCCCGTTTAATTTGTTATCAATTACTCGTATCGTTGAAATTGGTGGAGGATTAAGAGATGTTCCGGGACTTTAAAATTGATGAAATTGAGCCTGCATGGAGAGATAAATTGATCCATGACCTAGAAGTTAACCTAAGGGCAATAGATGCCATAGAAGTCAAAGAGGTGAATCGTTTATACCCTTTCAAGGATTTCTGTTCCGAAATTTGTAAATCTGATTATGATAGCCATGTCGTTGTAGAAGACGACGTGGCTATTTGTGTATATGGGATTGCAAAAGAACCAGTTAACGGAATGTATGGGATTTATTTTCTAGGCAATAAAGTATTAGAAAACGATATGCGATGGCAGATGCGTTTTATCAAGTTAAGTAATCAAGTTATTGCTGAATGGTTAGAAACTAGGGAATGGCTATTCAATTATGTTCACACAACTAACATAAAGACGAAACGATGGCTCGAATCAATTGGAGCCGTTATTCATCCAACTGTAAAAGTTGGTGATTTAGAATTATTCACTCTCAAGAAGGAGGACTTCATATGTGCTTACCCGCAGCGGCAATCTTAACCGCAGTCAGTACTGGCGTAGGAATGATTGCTCAGAATCAACAAACGAAAGCACAAGTTGCCATGTACAATGCGCAGGCACAAGCCGCAGACGCTAATAAGCGTATATCTGACCGCAAACAAGAACAAATTGCTATGCAACAATTACAAGAGCGTGACAAGATGGATAATCGCATGCGACTTGTAGCCGGCACAAATGCGGCCGAGGCAGGAGCAGGCGGATTGCAAATGGCAGGGTCCCCATTACAGTTAATGGCATCCAGTTATGATGAATATAACAAAGACATCTATAATTGGGAACAAAATAAGAATAATGCCATTTATAACGAATACCTTAATGGTATGAACTATCAGAATGAGGCAAACGCCGCACGTGCTTCTGCTAAAAATGCACGACGTCAAGGCAATTTGGCAATGGTAGGTAGTATTCTTGGTGCCGCATCATCTATGTACAGTTTGAAACAGCAATATGCAGGTGGCAAGATGAAGACTACATATGGTGGTGACCCTGTAGGGTATACAGATAAAGGGCCGGTAGTGACTGTTAAGCGTGATTATAAAATGAGGTAGGATATGAAATTAGTTAATTATGATCCAACCCAAAAATTAAATACAATTCAAGGTGGCACACAAGCCGCAGGAAATGAAATGGCATATGGCGGTAATCAACAAGGATTGTCAAATCTAGGCAAAGCGATTGGTGATTTAGGTTCGACTATGCTACAAATCCAAAAACAAAAAGAATTGGTAGATGTAGTAAATGCGGCTAATGAATATACAGAAACCATGAATCAGGCTATGTATGACCCTGATAATGGTCTTATGAACCGTAAAGGAGAAAATGCGTTAAATATTCCTACTGATTACAGCGAGATTGAATCTGTCAAGCGAAACGAAATCATGAGAAAATACGGATTTAAAATGACAGATTCGATTAATGCATTTAATAAAGTGGTTGATAACGACAGGACAAATACGATTAATACAATTAATCGATATGTTCGCGGTCAATATGAAGATAGCGCCATGAAGGCGTTAAATATGAACATTCAAAATATCGCTAATAATGGCGTTGTAAATAGTAATCCGGATTCATTTAGACAAACTATGCAACAAATAAGTGGTAGTGTTCATGCTCAACTTGCTAATCTTGGATATGATGATAATACGATTAATCTTCAAGTTAAAAAAGCACAGCAAGATACTGCAGTAACCATGATTGAAAAGAACCTCTCTGATGATGATTTAGATGGTGCAAATAAAATGATTAATGCCGCTGCCGAATCTGGATTGATTGACGAAAAGGAAATCATGGGGTATCGACAAAAGGTACGTAAAGCCAGTATGGTATTGGCGACAGGCAATGAAAAAACAATTCGTGATGTTATTGGCGAATTTGACCCATATGATCCGGACCTTTTAAATAAAGTTACCAATAAATTATTTGAAAGTGGATTTGGCAAGGTAGCTGGTAGTACTGGCAATATTACTGTTGATAGTTTGAAAGCGGCTATCATGGGGCAAGAAAGTGGTGGCAATGCGAATGCTGTTAATAGTCGGACAGGGGCATATGGTCTATTCCAAATTATGCCTGATAATTGGGATTCATGGTCTACAGAAGCAGGAATCCCGGGTGCTGATATGTCCGACCCAGAAGCGCAAAAGAAAGTAGCGGCGTTTAAAATGGGTCAGTATGTCGAACGGTTTGGCGTTGACGGTGCTATTGTCGCATGGTATGCAGGTGAAGCTAATGGGCAACGGTGGAAAGATGGAGCGCCTGATGCAATAGGAGACAGCGGGGAACATTACTCATGGGATGCTAAGCAAGGTAATGGGGATGAACCAAGCATTCGAGAATATTTGGAATCCGTTAAAGGACGCTTGGGATCTGGTACTCATGAAGAAACTCCGGTGGAAGCTCAACAACGTAAAGAAATGATTCAGCGTAATGTTGCTACGCAATTGCAACAAATTGCACATAGTCGGGCTGTGGCGCTAGAAAACCAAAAAGCAGAGGTAGAACAAATGGTTGCTGCCGATGCTAAAAACGGTGGGACAGATGTAACAGCGCTAAAGATTAGACAGGATTATGCTGCTACTCATCCGGAATATGCAAGAGCTATGCAAGGCCAACTAAACCAAGCACAGATTTCTGTAAATAAAGCTGCAGCAAAAGCATTACAGGCTAAAGAGGTAAATGTACTTGGTGTGAATACCGCCATTGCTAACGGTCAATTTAAAAGCATGGATGACCTAAATGATTTTATAGGACAAATGGGCGTGTATTTTAACCCTCAACAATTAGCGCAAATTAATAAGGAATTTGATGAATATGCTAATGGTACAGGTAAATATTCTCCTAATATGAAAGGCATGAAAAGTAGCATAGAAAGTCTAGCAGGTAGGAAGATTGATGGTGTTGAATGGCAAGGCGTGTCTACTGCAGTATATCCAAAGGTACAAGAGTTTAGAGAAAAGAACGGATATGATCCGTCACCTGCACAAATGGCACAATGGGGTGCAGAGGAAGTGGCACAACAGGCAATTGCATCAACCAAAACAGGCGAGTTCTGGGGCGCAGGCAAAATAGCAAATTTCTTCGGCGGTAAAGGTTCTGCTGTTACATATACAAATGCTCAATTGGCTGCCAACGGTATGTATGGGTTATATAATACTACAGGTGATGATGGTCAACCTTATTATGTTTATAAAGATAGTAGCGGAGATACACATACAATTACACCGGAAGAATTGGCAGAAAGGTTAGGTCAATAATGGGTAACTATAAAATCACACCCGAACAAGCGACAAATGGTACTTTCGGCATTCAATCTAATGCACATACGTCATTTGAAGGTGCGGTCCAACAAGAAACCACCGATAATTCGTATGGCAAGGCAATAGGTAATGCCGCTAGTGGATTTAATGATTGGTTACATAAGGACCCATCGCAAGCTACAATAGATACTAATAGTTTAAATGCATTAGCACAAACAGATGTAACGCCGGAGCAAAGTGAAAACTTTGTAAATAAGGCTAGTGAGATATTACAACCGGCTATGCATCGTGCAGAACAAATATACTTATGGAATAAAGAGGATTGGAGCAGGTCTGCCATTGATAGTGGTGAAAAGCTAGGTATTAATCCGGATTTAATCATGGCAAGTGGCCAAGAAGGTATTAGACGTGCTGAATTGGCTGCTGCACAAATGGATAGGGGCAAAACGATTCAAGAGATTCGTGATATGTATCCAGAACTTAACACTATAAATTATAAAAGTTCTGCTGAAGCAATTACTGCATTACGCAATCTTGAATCCATTAATAATACTCACGGCGTATTTGATGCGGTTCAACAGAATGTTTGGTCTATGAACGACCAAATCTTACGCGCCCAAGCTGGGTATAAATTATCCCAAGAAAACGACCCTAATAAGATTGCTGAACTAACAGCCGAAATCAATCGGTTAGACGAAAATCTATCTAAATACAGGCAGTCTGACGGTAGTAATATATTAGAATCTGTTATTGGAGAAACTGCAGCCCAAGGGTATATGATGGCTGTACATGCTATTAAAGGGTCAAATCGTGCTGCAGAAGGTATGGCGTTAGGTGCAGCTACTGGAGCTGCTGCTACAGCACCAGTTGGTGGTGAGGGTGCCATTCCGGGTGCATTAGTTGGTTTGAATACTGGTATACAAGTAGGTATGGCAGAACAAATGTATCAAATGTCATTCGGAAGTAAGTACTTAGAACTTATTAACAAAAAAGATGCAAGCGGTAATAGAGTATATTCCAATGAAGAAGCAAAAGAGTATGCCATGTCATTTGCGGCTATTGATGCCGGAATTGAATTTGTGGCTACTCGTGCTATTGGTAAAGCAGCATCTAAAATCGCTCCCAAGTCCGCACTTGCCAATGCAGTTTCAAGAGGGACTACTAATGCAGCTGAGACATTTAATCGAGGTATTGGTGTTACTGCTGCACAGGTAGCCAAGACTTCTATTAAGGCAGGCGCTCCAGAATTATTTGAGGAAGGTTTACAAGACGTCAACGAAAAATTACAGCATAACCTATGGCATAAATCGAATGATCAAGAGGGTTCATATTCTGCGGGTGATATGTTTGTGGGTGCTGGAGAGGCAATGTGGCAAGCATTACCGGCTGTAGTAGGCCTTGGCATGATTGGCGGCGGCATTAGTGGTGCTCGTACCATGAAAGCCTTTAAAGATTTTCAAAAGTTATCCCCTGAAGAACAACACATGGCTGTTATGGAAGAACAAAACCGTAATGGTCATGTTATCATGCAAAATCTTAAAAACGATGCTGCGGTTAACAATTTGGCAAAAGAAAACCCTGAGTTATACGGAAAAATCGTACAAGCTCAGGGGGATAACATAGGGGTATCTACGGCTTATATCAATGTCAATGAAATGGCTGAAACTGCAGAAGGTCAAGCGGCTATCCGTAATATGGTGGATGCAGGACTTACTACACAAGAGGAAGTATCCAAAGCAATTACGGCTGATGCTCCAATCGAAATTCCAATTGGCTCCTATGCTCAATTAAGTGGTAGTTTATCTGAAGAAACGGTAAAAGTATTGGAAGAATCCTCTTACTTTACGCGTGGTGGATTATCCATGAAAACACTTGAACGTGCAAAAGAAGAAGTCCATGCTATGAAAGATCTTGTTAAAGATGATGCTGAAAAACGTGCAAAACATGTTAAGGATGATATTATCCGTTCTTACTTTGATGAAGTTTCCGATGTTGATAAGGAAATGCTCGATGTGGTTCTTGCGGATCCAACACATATTAAACAAACCTTTAACAATGTGTACAAGGAGCTTACTGAACAGTACCGTGAACAATATACAAGTGATTTTGATGCTATGGATACAGATTTAGAAACAGCACGTACTAGCGGTGTAAATCCTACATGGTTAGGCGAAAACAAGCCACCACGTTCTAATTCAGAGCGTAGACGAATGGCGTATCAATCTAGCCTTGCTCGAACTCAAAGTGCATTAGCGGATAATCCGGAAGCACTTAATCAAGCAGGTGCCAATTATGCTGATATGGAGCATACACTCAAACAGATTGAATCGCTAGAATCTATGCGAGATACATTATTTGAACTTGCAGATAATAACATCGCCTTGCGTATGGAGTTAACTCGTAGTGGTTATGACGTTTACCAAAATGTAAAAAAAATAATCAGTGAAAGCACCGATAAAAAGCAACGTCAAACAGTAGAAGAAAATGCATTACTCGTAGCGCATCATGCGGATATCATGGCACAATACATGCGTGAAAGCGGTAGAGGTGGCTATACGGCTATGGATTGGTTGAATACTCTTGTAATTCGTATGAATGCTAAGTATGACAATCAAAAAGGTTATATGCAAATTAATCCAAATCTTGATTTGCAACAAAAATTAAATATTGTTGATTTAAACCATTTGTTTACAAATGCAAGCGTTTTGGATAAAAAGCAGCTAAAAAAATATATAAAGAATCTCGTTAATACCAATTGGAATGATAAGAATAATGAAACAATAGTTAACATAATACATTCATATAATGTTAACCATATTGCTAATGGTGCAAAGAAACCATCAAATAAAGAACGTAAAATTAGAAATACAGTTGTACATGATTTGAACAATATTTTAAACAATGCTGTTCTAGTAGAAACAACATCAAACACTAAAAAAACGCAAAATCCAACTACAAAAGGTGAAAAGCATAAAAATAATATAGATTTTTACCATAGATTGTATGTTCCTGTTAGTCTTAATGGGAATTTATACGTTATTAGATTAGTGGTAGAAGAGGATAAAAATAATATAGGTTTGCAACCTAAATTAACAGAATTATATGATATTTATATAGACAAAGAAGGATTACTACCGCCCCCTTCCGCTAATGGGAAGTCAAATGGAAGTAGTAATCCTTCTATTATTACTGTACGTGATATGCTTGAAAATGTCAAGCAGGCAGATAACCCAGATGTATATGTGAAAGAACCGAAAGACCAAATACAAACAAAAGAATTTAAAAAGTGGTTTGGTAATTCTAAAGTGGTTAATGCAGATGGAACGCCAAAAGTGATGTATCATGGAACACCTAATGGGAATTTTGATACATTCAAAAAAGGAGCAAACTACTTTACAGAGAATGAACAATATGCAGATAGATATCAAAATCCTGGTGCATCCTCTATTTCTACTGGTAAAGTGGTAGATAATCCAACGACACATGCTGTGTATATTAAAATGGAAAAACCATTTGATACAAGAGACTCTAAAGCAAGAGAAATATTTGAAGATGAGTTTTTAAACCAAGATGGTGGATATGATGAAGAAGGTGAAGAAACAGAACATAGTTGGGTTTCTAATGGTACTGAATTGAATGAAAACACAGGGTTACCAGACTGGACGGATGCAGAAGACTTATACCATTTCATCAAAGATAAAGGGTATGACTATGACGGCATAATTGTTGATGAAGGTGCAGATGGCGGATATGGTAGTACTGTTGTAAATCGTGGTGTAGCTTATGTAACTTTTGAGCCTAATCAAGTTAAGAATGTAAAAAATAGTGGTGAATTTGATATCAATAATCCTAATATGTACAAACAATCTGTTAATGGCATGACCGAAATCATGAGCGATGGTGAACGCATTATCAGCATTTTCAAGACAGCAGATAGAAGTACATTCTTACACGAAATGGGGCATGTATTCTTTGACGACATTCAAAAACTAGCATCAATGGACAATGCACCTAAACAATTACTTGATGATTGGAACACACTCAAAGAGTGGAGCGGTTGGGTTGATGGCGAAAACGTAGATAATACCAAAGCACATGAGAAATTCGCACGAGGTTGGGAAGCATACCTTCGTGAAGGTAAAGCGCCTACTAAAGGATTGCAATGTGTATTCAGAATGTTCTCTAAGTGGTTAACTCGTATCTATCGTGCGGTGACACGACTAGGCGGATTGCCACCTAAGGAAATCCAAGACATTATGGCACGCATGATCGCTACCCAAGAAGATATAGATGCCTACACAAAAGAGCAGGCACTTGAACAATTTGAATCCAGTAAGTTGTTTAAACAGCTCGATGAAGCTGAACAAGTAAAGGTTCAAGGCTATATTGCCGATGTCGGAGAAATAGCAAAAGAGCGTGTCATGAAGCGATATATGAAAGAATTGGAAAGTCGTCCAATCAAAGAATGGAACGATGAAAAAGATTCTATTCAAGCCGATATCGAAAAACGTTTAATGGAGCAGTATCCAATATTTAAAGACCATCAACGCTATAATGCGTTCGGTAAAAATGCATTAGCAAATACCCGATACGGTACGTTAAAAGAATTAGAAGCTGCTGAACGTGAGCAAACAGGATTTACATTTAATGAATCTGTTAATCAGGCTATGGAATCTGCTGAACAGACATTCATTGAAGATAACCATATTGGTAAATCTAATATAGAAATTGCCGAAGAATGGTTGTTGTCTTCAGACGGCCAAATGAAGTTAACTGAAGAGGAAGCAAAAATCATCAAGTCACAAACCAATCGTGACCTTGCGAAAAACTGGGAACTACTCGACAGGTTAAATCGACTTGATCCTAATTCAGAAACAATCGAATCTGATTTAGAGCCAATTGTAAAACGCTTTGTTGGAGACAATGAAAAAGTCGCTAAAGAATTAGTGGCCGCAGTAAAAGAACTTGATTCTGCTCAAGATCGTATTGAAAAGCTAAAAACACAATTACAAGAACGTATTAATAATGTACGTGCTATCCGAGATAGCGGTGTAGGTGTGATAAGTGACTATATGAACCGTGCTAGACAGGAATTAGGCGATTTGACCTTATCCCAAGCTAGCCAGTATAAGAAATATCAAAACCAAGCTATTCGTGAAGGTAAGCGTGCTGATAGGGCGTTGGCAGTCAATAAACTGGAAGAGGCACTACAAGCTAAACAGTTACAACTTCTAAATCAAGCGAGAGCTCGTGTTGCGTTTGACAATGCACTCCGCATTAAGAAGCTAAGAACTAAGTTGCTTGATAATCTCAACAGAATGACACGACCTAAGAATCCGATTGCTATTGAGCCTAACATGCGTTACTTCTACGCACATATGGCATATCAAATGGGGTTAACTAAATATGATGGGCTTGAGCCAGTAGATGGGTTTGATATGAATGCAGTAATTAATGCATTAGATCCTGATGCGGATATTTTAGGAGACAAAAGTATTACATTTCTTGACCCATGGATTGTGCAGCTATTCTACGGTAAAACACCTATGTCATTTAAAAATCTTACAGTGAGTCAATTGAACGCATTGGAAGAATTAATGACAGGCATGTATAAGAATGGACGAAATGCCTATGAAGGCTCTACTATTCTTAATGATAAAGGTGAATCAATTACATTTGATGATGCAGTAGATGGCATATTAACGGAAGCAATCGATACATTTGGCAAAATTAATGGGAATGTATTTAACGCACAAAACAATCAAACTGGTTTGGAAGCTGTTGCAGGACTTATCAATAAAGGCAATTTATCATTGCTCAAGGTTGAAACATTCTTACGCCGATTAGGACCAAATGCTGTGAAATATATCTATGATCCGATTAGCCGTGCAACACAAGCCTTTAATGAACGCAAGGAAGTGTCCATGCGTAGATTGGCAAAAGATGTATCCTCTGTGTATGGTAAGCGTGAATTATTTAACATCCGAAATAAGCATATGTACGATGTTGGGGAATTGCGTAATCTAACCAAAGAGCAAGTCATTGCATTAGCATTAAATTGGGGTACAGAACGTAACAGACAACGGGCAATGGAAACGGCCAAGGTAACTGAAGTTGAAATGGAAAAAGCCTTTCAAGAAATCCTCACCGATAAAGATTGGGAATTTATTATTCGGACATGGGACCACATTAACTCCTTCTTTACTGAACGTAGCAAAGTCCAAGAGGAACTCTATGGGAACCCATTAAAGAAAGAAGAAGGAATTACATTCTCTATTGGTGGTAGAACTATCAACGGTCAGTATTATCCAATTGTGTATAATCCAGAAGTCAATGCAAGTATTTCTGATAAGGAAGTCGAAGATATTGCTAAGACTATGGTTAGCAGTAATGCGATATTAGGAACTGGTATGAGTGCTACTAAATCACGGTTAGATGTAGTTAAGGATAAATCATTGTTGTTAGACTTTGACGTTATTCCGAATGCTATTACCGAATCAATCAATCACATAACCATGCGTAAAGCTGTGACTGATATTAATCGATTAGTAGCTAACAAAGAATTTCAAAACTATATTGTTGAGAAATTCGGCGTGAACTCTTATCAATTTTTGCGGACTTGGGTCCGTGATAATTGGAAAGATGAGGCGACTAAGCTTGATGCATTTGGTAAGATTGTGACAGCATTAAAGAGAAACACATCTATGGCTATCATGGCTGGTCGTGTATCAGTTGCCATTCAGAATACCTTGAATATTCCTGTTGCTACTTATCGTATTGGTGCCGGTAATGTACTTCGAGCTGTTAATCATGCAGGTGTAGGGTTCTATGGCCACGGTACAGAAACCTATAACAATACTCGTGACTTTGTATTAGAACAATCAATCTTTATGCGTGAACGCATTCAAACTTTGGATAAAGACCTTAAAAAGGGATTAACTATCCAAGGAAAGGGGCTCCGTATTAATGACAAGAATATCGGCGGGTACAAGTTTGAAAAAGGCGCTGAAATCCGTGATGAAATTAACAATATGGGATTCCGGTTGCTCACAGAAACAGACTTCGCCTTATCCATCCCAGTATGGAAATTCGCTTATGATCAAAAGGTTGTTGAACTTCAGTCTAAGGAAGGGTTAAGTACTGAGTGGATTAACCAACAAGCAATTGAAGCAGGTGACCGAGCAATACGAGATATATTCGGAAGTGGTGACACTAAAGATGCAGCAGCTATTCAGCGAGCAAGAAATCCATTAACGCAGTTATTCGTTCCATTTTACTCATACGCAAACACCTTATACAACATTATTGCTGAAGGGTGGTATGCAGGAAAAGATAAAGGGGACTGGACGCAATTTGCTCGAATGTTATGGTGGACAGTTGTATCACAAGCAATTGGCATGGTGATTTATAAAGCCATGACAAATGGTGACGATGATGATCCAGAATCTATCGCCAAGTCTTTTGCCGAAGAATTTGTACAACAAGGAACTATGGGGATTCCATTAGTAAGAGATATAGCTACTATGGGTATGAAATTTATTTTAGGAGAACGTCCATACAATAAAGGCAATACCGTAATGGGATTAAGTATCTTTGAGAAATTATGGGATACAGGACAAGCCATTTCTAGTAATAATAAAGATTTCGTAGATGTAGGCCGTTCGCTCAGTCAGGTCTCTAACCGGATAACGGGTTTTAGTGATACCGTAACTGATGCTTTCTGGACATTGTTACGTGTAGGATTAACCGATACAGATGCCAAGATTGAAGATATATTCATGTCAATTCTGTTAGACAAGCGTTTAAAAACCAAGAAAGAAAAGAAAAAGAAATAATAAAAGTAAGGACTACCTAGTTTTAGGTAGTCCTCTTTATATGCAAAGAAAGGCGGGATATTGTGATTCCACAAGTCAACAATCCAACAGTTCAATACCAATGCGACGGGGTGAATAAGACCTTTATTTGGCCATATGACTTTAATGATATTAAAGACGTGTCAATCATCCTAATTGATGGTGATGGTAAACAATTTAAGCAATCAGGAAATATTGCATATGACGCACAAAATAAAACGCTGACATCTCCAAGTGTAGGTGATCCGTTGCCGGCTGGTTACAAAATCATATTAATTAGACAAACCCCAATTTCTCAGACCACAGAACTTGCCGATAAATGGCCATATAATCACATTGAAGACATGAGCGATAAAGTCATATTAATTCTTCAGGAATTAAAAGAACAACTAGATCGCACATTGCAAATTCGTGTAGGGGCTGATGAAGACCCGAATCAAGTCGTAAGAGATATTGTTGATAACTCTCTAGTAGCAGCTAGACAAGCAATTAAGGCAGCATTAACAGCAGAAACTAAAGCACTTGAAGTAGAAAAAAATGCAATACAGCTTAATGCCATTAATGACAATATTAATGCCTTATCTCAAACGGTTGATGATAAATTAGCAAGTGCAAATACGGCTCTTATTCAAAGTGCGGATACGTTTGAGAAAACAAAAGAATTGGCAGATAATACAAAGGCATATGCGGTACAAGCGGAAACTGATAAGAAAAATATCAATGATTTAGTTACAAAAGCTGATGCTATCAAGACCGATATCAACAATAAGCAAATCACTAGTACAGGCAATGCCAAGAAAGCGGAAGATGCAGCCAAACGTGCAGAGGTAGCAGCTGCTAAAGCTGAGGAAATAGCAATTCCGGGCGGTAAAGGAATTGTAACCAAAAGTGAAGCCGATGCTAAATACATTGGAAAAGAATCGCTAAATGGTATTGTGTCAGTTAAAGACTTCGGAGCAGTTGGCGATGGCGTTACCGATGATACTGCTGCATTTAAACGTGCTAATGATAATTTGGCCAATAAAATTTTATTAGTCCCAAATGGGCAATATAAACTAACTGAACACTTAACCTTTAATACAGTAGGCTCTGTAATGGATATGGGCGTATATACCAACATCAAGCCGTATTATCCAACAGAAACACCAATGCTAAAAGGGGCATCCAATATCGCATTTGTGAAAAACATTACGTATGATGCGGAAGTAAATCAATGCCAAGGGTTTACCTATAACTCTAAAAAGAATGTATTTGTACTTGCCTGTATTAATGGTGAAGGTACTAATCATATTCTTTACGAGCTTAACCCAGACACTTTTGAAAAAGTAGGCACCTATAAATTTACAAATTCTGAGCGTCTAGGGCATTGTAATACTATGACGTACAATCGGTACACCAATAAGATTTACCTCGCAAATGGGCTAAAAAACGGAAATAATATAACGGTTATTAATGCGGATACTATGGCAATTGAAAACACTATTACATTGCAAGAAAAAGTATTCAACATTGACTATGATCCAATTACAAGGACTTATGTTTCCATTGTCCCTATCGCAGGCAATCAACGAGTACGGACAATCAATTTGTATAATGATGACTTCAAAAAGCTCAAGACTTATCAAGTCGATTATATCTATCCGGATATGAACAATAATGGAGCTTTCATGTTGAATGGTGCTATTATGTCCGCAACGCTAGGCAGTTTAGTTGAATGTACACCATTCGGTACGGTTAAACAGATTATTGAAATTAACCGTGAAACCGAAATAGAAGATATTGCCTATTGCAATGGCAAGTTCTATTTTGCGGTACTAACCCAAAAGCCTAACAAACGTCACCAAGTTGATATTTATGTTGGGGACCCAAATTACGATTTTGAAAACTCAATCAATATGCAGCGGTTAAAGAACCTTGATTATCTAGGGCTTAGTGGTGGCAAGATGAAGGGCCCAATCATCATGCCTAACAATACATCTGTTCAAGTAGTGGATACTAAAGGTAGCGCTCATCATGCCGTTAAGATGTCAACTGGGGATTCTATTGAATTTGGTATGAGCGATAACCGAACTGTATTTCTCGGTACTTCAATTGGTTATTATGATGCTAATAAAAACAAAACTTTTAGAATCTTAACCGAAGATGATGCATCTTCTACAGGGATACTGGTTTCTAAAAAGGATGCAGATAATTCATATTTAAAGAAAAATGGAAATCAATCAATAGAAAATGGTAGTATTCTCGCAAAATATGGATTTATGTCTTATGAAGATACTTCTGAAATGGACAGTTGGTCAGAGAATAACGCTAATCGATTAATTATCAAAAGGGTCGCTCAATCTAATGGGGCCCCTCAAAATGGGATTCTATTTGAATATAGTCAAGGTAATGGTCAATGGCGTGGACGATTATTTATGGCGGATAACGGAGTTGACGGAATATATTATGGTGGTTTTAGCGAAGGTCAAAATAAAGGCTGGCATAAGATATATGGCGAACGGCAACAAAACAAAATTACATTCGCAAACGGCGCAGAATTGTGGGTGGAATAATGGCAGTAATAAAAGTAAAACGACCAAATGGAGAAGAGCATACATTTAATTTAACTTCTAATAGCAAGGACACAGGTGGTAATTACATCTGTGTCCATTTTAATGGAGAAGATTATTATGCACGTATCTCAAACAATCCAACTCCGCTAAATGTACTAAAACCCAATGGAGACAGAGGGTATGTGCAAGTTGAGCCTATGGAATTCACTACATGGAAGTGGGAATCTAGCAATGTAGATAAATTCAATCGATGGTATGTGTTTTTACCTAAAGGTAAATACCGCATATTAACCGAGGGGATAAATAAGAAATATCATGATTTAACAATGCAAACCTCTAATAATATTGAAATTACTATTACAACTCAAAAAATAAATTTTAGAAATTTTATTATTTTTAATATCAACAATCAGATAAGTAGTAGAGATTATTTAGGATTTAGCACGAACCGATTAATTATAGAAAGGATTGGGGATGTATGATTGAAGTATTTGCTCCGCCATCAATTATGGCTGTTAACGAAAAAGAACTTGTGCAAATATCTGTTGCGATATTTTGTACACTCACATTGATATTTGTTGACACCATGTTGCGCATCTTGGTCGAGGTGCGCAATTTTAATATTGCAACAAATAGACCGTGTACCATTACTAATACTCTATTAGCTTTATTGTGGCGTGGATGGGCTACGCTGGAAATAAACGGCAAGAAACGTAGGTTTTTAGTCAGCAACAAACTTAGGGCGGATATGACAAAAAAATTGGTCAAATCATATCCTTGGCTATTCGTTATATCCTTTATTCTTTTAGCATTACCAGATGTAGAATTAATATTCTTAGGACGCATCGATATGTTGTTAAGCACCGGAATGTATCTTATTCCCATAGTGATTGAATTAGCTAGTTGTGTAGAGAATATGATTGAACTAGAATTGGTGGAATCGAGGTGGTTTAAACGTGCGGTAGATTTAGTTAAACAATTCATAGCATTTATTAAATCTGCAAAAGAGGCGATTAAATGATTGAAAAAATTAGCATACGTGAGGTGTTAACAATCCTCATTTTAGGGGCGGTCAATATAATGGCCGTCCTTTATGGTTATAACGAACTAGCCATGAGTATTTCGTCCGGGCTAGTTGGGTATTTAGGCGGACGTGAATCTAATCGAAAGGAGCAAAACAAATGGAACTAGGAAAATTAAGTGCAGCGTATGAAAGCAATGGCGACCCTGCTATTGTATCAACCGGTGAAGGTGATTTAGGCGGTATATCATATGGTGCTTACCAATTAGCTAGTAATTGTGGTAGTGTTGATGCATTTCTGGGTTGGGGGCTACGTCAAGACGATGGCTATTATAAAGACTATGCAAGAGCCCTTCAAAGTGCAGGGCCTATTAATTCCGATGAGTTCATTAGTAAATGGCAAGAACTGGGAACTGTGGATCCTAACGGTTTTATGGAAATGCAGCACGACTACATTAAATATGCTTATTACGATGTGGCGTGTAGCGAATTAGCTAATCAATTATTTGATGTCAATATCCATAGTCGAGCATTGCGTGATGTTGTATTCTCCGCAGCTGTTCAGTATGGTCCGGGTGAAGTTGTTAATCTTTTTAAAGAGGCAATGCAATATGTTCCGGGTTGGGAGCCTGATTGGAACTTATCTTATGTAAATGACATTAAGTTTGACTGGGATTTAATTAATGGTGCATATGAACAGCGAAAGTTGCATCCATGGAACTATGAAGGTAATCCTAGTTGGTTGCGTGAAAATCTTGTTGAACGGTTCGATGCAGAAAAAGCACAAGCATTAGAAATGTTCTCGCAAGAAATGCAAGAAAGGGGTCTATGATGAACCTTTGGACTTTTAAGGTATTATGTTACCTAAAACGATATAAAACATTACTAATAGGGATAATTTTAATTATTTTAGCTATTGCAGGGGTATCTATATATAATTCACATCAGGTTGAAAAGCCTGTGTTATTAAAACAGGAGCAAGTAAAAGATCCTGTAAAATTGGCTAATGCTATTCATATTACCAAAGATGAAGCACAACAAGTTGTTTCCATTAAGGAAAGAACTCAACCAGTAGCGACTTACTATACACAAGCACCTACAGTCGAACAAGCTACAGAAAAAGTGAAACAGGATATTGCACATAGCAATCCTAATGTACCTAAAGCAGCAACTGAAAAAACTGATAGAACCGCAGTAGTTGCTAACACCGATGAGCAAAAAGTCGATGTATATAAAATCAATCTAAACAAAGTACACAAGATAAAAGCTGGTGTTACTTTGATAGATAAAAAAGCCTATGAAACCATAGGCTATCAAGCAGGTAAATTTGAAGTGTTAACACATTTCAATGGACAACATTTAGAGGGCGGTAGCGCACTATACACAGTGAAGGAATGGTGATCTAACTATCTCCGAGTTGCACGGATTGCAACAATCAACTGTTAATTGACAGTTGAAAAGCATTACTTTATAACTGAAAGGAATAACACAATGGCACAAGTATTTACATTTAACGGAAAAACACATCAATTCGCAGAAGATATTCAACCAAATAAAGAGGGGTTATACATGGCCACTCTAAAAGATGGTGATAATGTAACGTGTGAAATGTGGTTCGTAAACGGCGAACTACACCGATTAATTGAATTAGACTAAACGTATTAGAGGGTAGCGTAATTGCTACCCTCTTTTTTTATTTCGTCAAATATTCGTCAAATTCTAATTGTAAAATGTGGTAAAATATGAGAAGTAATATTTACCGCAAGTAAGATTAATTGCAAGTATAATAATAATTGTGAAATAATTGATAATTCATAGTAAATTGGAGTATAATATATTGATATGTTATGACCATGGAGGAGAAAAACATGAAGCGGGTTCTA
>ERZ773069.213-NODE-213-length-41042-cov-56.595872_pt1 | contig 41042 bp, 50 predicted proteins | sample MGYA00580619_ERZ773069 | MGnify/ENA primary metagenome ERZ773069 (study PRJEB29015, sample SAMEA2738007) | human oral metagenome | biome: human oral; feature: human-associated habitat; material: dental | place: China | collected 2108 ...
GGTAGCACAGTTGGTAGTTATGCGTTAGGCGGCAAACATTCTTCACGACGGGCTGCTGCTAGCCGAGCAGCTGGTAAAGTCGATCAAGGACGAGCCGCTGTCAGTGCGCTAGCAGACGCTTATCGGACTCGTCGTAAGTACCAGGGCCGACACGTTTCTCGTGGTGCCCACGCTGCACACTTCGCTTACGACAGCCCCGGTGAAGCGCTGTACCACTTCGCACTCGACCCCTACGGTCGGTACGCCATCTTGTAACTGATAGAAAGTAACAACGCTCTTGTCATTTACAGAAAAACTGAAACACGCTTGGAACGCATTTCGTGACCCTCCAACATCTGCACCGTCAAATGTTGGGGGTTGGACACAATACAGCCCTTCAAGGCGTTTTTTGAGTTTTACTGGTGCTGACCGTTCGTTTGTGAACTCTATCATTACTCGCATGGCTATTGACGTAGCTTCTGTTGAGTTTTTACACGCTCGTACTGATGAGAACGGCGGCTATCTGGAGACCATACCATCTGGACTTCAGAACTGCCTTAACATCGAAGCAAACACAGACCAAGCTGCACGCGCTTTTAAACAGGATCTAGCTATTACTCTGTTTAAGAAGGGTGTCGCGGCTGTGGTTGCCGTCGAGACTGACATTTCACCATTGAAATCTGGCGGTTTCGACATCAAGTCATTACGTGTTGGGGAGATTGTCAACTGGTATCCTCAGCACGTAATGGTTGACTTGTATGACGAGCGTGACGGACAACATAAACAAATCACTTTACCAAAGAGTACTGTTGCGATCATTGAAAACCCGCTCTATGACATCATGAACGAGCCCAACAGCATGTTCCAACGACTTGCTAAGGCTCTTCGGATGATGGATGGGATCGAAGATGATCTCAGCAGTAAGAAATTGGATGTGATTGTCCAACTTCCATATGTTGTGAAAGGCGAAAACCGCCGTCAGCAAGCGGAGAACCGCATTCGTGACATCGAAATGCAGCTTCGCAAGACTGACTTCGGTATCGCTTACGTCGATGGCACGGAGAAGATCACACAATTGAACCGCGCTGTCGAAAGCAACATCCTTCCGAGGATCGAGTGGCTCACAAAGCAAGTGCAAGCTCAGCTTGGATTGACGACAGAGATTCTCGATGGGACAGCAGCGGAAACAGCGCTGCTAAACTATCAGAATCGCATCATCAAGCCGGTAGCTGACAGTATTGCCGAAGAGTTGTCTCGAACCTTCCTCACCAAGACCGCTCGAACTCAGCGCCAGACGGTGCTATACCTTCGGCGTCCGTTCGATCTTGTACCGATGGAGAAGATCGCTGACATCGCAGACAAGTTTACTCGGAACGAGATTCTTTCTGCCAACGAGATTCGCGCAATCATTGGTATGCGTCCGTCGACTGACCCGAAGGCTGACGAGCTGTACAACGCTAACATGCCCTACGAGGATGGTTACCCGGGTGCCGAAGAGGAAGGAGAAGACATGGAAGACCCATATGCTCAGCAGGAGGAGTACCCACCAGAGTACGATCCCGAACAGTATCAGTAGCTCAAAATGGAAAGGAAATTATGCGACCAGACTTTAGCGGGTATGCTACTCGCGCTGGTATTCGGTGTTCTGATGGTCGCACTATTCTACCTGACGCCTTCAAAGACAACGACGGCAGTACGGTACCATTGGTGTGGCAACACGGACACCATGACCCCGACAACGTGCTTGGGCATGCCGCCCTAGAGAATCGGGAAGATGGGGTTTACGCTTATGGCTTTTTTAACCATACAGCGAAAGCCCAGAATGCAAAACAACTAGTTCAACATGGTGACATCACGAGTCTTTCGATCTATGCAAACCAGTTGGTCGAAAAGGAAAAGCACGTGATGCACGGACAAATCAGGGAGGTTAGCCTAGTGCTATCAGGAGCCAACCCAGGCGCAAAAATTGATAATGTGGTCCTCCGTCACAGCGATGGCGGGGAGACCGAACTGCAAGATGAAGCGGTCATCTACGGCGGTACGCTGTCGCACGGTGACGGCTATATCATGCATGACGACGATGATGATGAATCCGAAGACATTCAAGCAGTCCTCGACAGCTTGACACCGGAACAACAGGAAATCGTCGGAGCCCTGCTCGAAAACGCAGCAGCGCAAGGGTACGAAGCTGGTGTTGAAGACCTCGTTGACGAACTCGATTACGATGAAGACGATTTCGATGACGAGGATGAAGACGACGATGATGATTACGACTACGAAGAGGATGACTTCACACCTGAAGAACTCGCACAATACGATTACAACGGAGACGCATACATGGGTAATGTATTCGACCAAGGCCGACTAGCCCCGAGTGGTCGCCGGCCTGTTTTGTCTCACTCGGACATGGCCGATGTGTTCAAAGATGCCCAGGAGGTGGGCTCACTCAAGGAATCCGTACTGTTCCACGCTGACCAGTTCGGTATCACCAACATTGACCTTCTGTTCCCACAGGCTAAGGACTTCCAGAACAAGCCGGAGTTCATTAAGCGTCGGACAGAATGGGTCGATGGTGTGATGAATGGCGTCACCAGCGCTCCGTTTACTCGGGTTCGTTCGGTACACGCAGACATCACCCAAGATGAAGCCCGAGCCAAGGGTTACATCAAGGGCTCGATGAAGAAGGACGAGTTTTTCGAGCTGAAGAACCGCTCCACCGGTCCGACCACGGTGTATAAGCGCCAGAAGGTGAACCGGGACGACATGCTAGACATCACCACCTTCGACGCCGTGGCTTGGATCAAGGCTGAGATGCTGTTGATGCTCCATGAGGAAATTGCTTCGGCAATTCTGTTTGGCGACAACCGCGATATCGAGTCCCCGGACTATATCAACGCCAAGAACATCCGTCCTATCGCTACGGATCATGAATTCTTTACCCATCGTCTTGAGATCGCTCAGAACGACATTGGTACTGATGCCATGATCGAGCTCATCGACACTAGCCGACATTTCTACAAGGGTTCTGGTCAGCCAGCACTCTATACCACCGAGTCTGTTCTCGGTAAGCTGCGCTGGATCAAGGACAAGGACGGTCGTCGGATTTACCCCAACGATCAGGCTATCGCAGACGCCATGCGTGTCTCGAAGATTGTCACTGTCGAAACCATGGAGCGGGTCCCGAACTTGGTTGGTCTTATCGTCAACCTGTCGGATTACCAGGTTGGTACCGACCAGGGTGGTAAGCTCGGTATGTTCGACCAGTTCGACATCGACTACAACCAGCACAAGTACCTGATTGAAACTCGTATGTCGGGTGCGCTGGTCCGGGCAAAGTCGGCTATGGCGCTGTGGAAGACCGGTTCGCCTGCTGCTACTGGCGACGGTCCTACCAACAAGCTGGATCCGAGTCGTCTGTTAGCTGACCAGCGTCACACCAAGAAGGCTGGCGGCGGTGGCGGAACCCCCGTTCCTCCTCCAGGCGGCTAAGCTCAAAATGGGAAGGTTGAATCATGACACGCTTTAGCGGCGCTGTCGGATTCGGCGAGCCTATCGAGATCGACGAAGGTGTATACGACGTGAAGGTAACTGAGCGTCAAGCTTTTGGCGACGTCGTTCGATCATACCGCAATAATCAAGACATTGGTAAACTCAACGCCAACGTGAACTTTGATATGGCGGTATCCGTCGTCGCCGACGACTACCTCAAGAAACATTTAGACCTAGCGGTCTATGTTCGTTGGGGTACTTTGTATTTAGCAGTTACGTCTGTGGAGATGAATCATCCACGCATCGCTCTTACGCTGGGAGGTGTGTGGCATGGACCGAAGGCGGAACTTACACCTTAAGCTTGAACAGATAGCGGGGGCTGGTGTACCTGTGTTATACCAGCCTCCGTCGATGCATAAGCTCTCGTATCCGTGCATACTCTACCAATACGACGGAACCGGAGTGAAACACGCTGACAACAAAAAGTATCATCGTGCAAGTCGCTATCAAGTTACTTTGATTGCGCGCAAACCTGATCCGGCTCTTGTTGAAGAGATTTCCAACATGGAATATTGTACGTTCCAACAATGGTTTGCTAAAGACGGATTGAACCATTACGTCTTTAGTATCTACAATTAAGGAGAACTAATGGCCAAACTAACATGGGACAACGTTGGCGAACGTAAGTTCCAGACTGGTGTGAACAAGGGTGTTCTCTACCCTTATAACGCTACGCAGAAGACCTACGCCGCTGGTGTCGCGTGGAACGGTCTCACCAAGGTTACTGAAAGCCCCTCTGGCGCTGAAGTCACCGATATTTACGCTGACAACATCAAGTATCTTGGTTTGATGTCTGATGAGAAGTTCGGTGGCACCATCGAGGCTTACACCTATCCCGACGAGTTCGCAGCTTGCGACGGTTCGGCTACGGTTGGTGGAGCTTTGGTGACGCAGCAGACCCGTAAGATGTTCGGTTTCTCGTGGCAGACTCGGATCGGCAACGATACCGAGGGTGTGGATTTCGGCTACGACATTCACATCGTGTGGAGTGCCCTGGCGAAGCCCTCGTCCAAGGATCACAGCACGATCAACGATTCGCCCGAGGCTGTTACGATGTCTTGGGAGATTTCTACCACTCCGGTGTCATTCAAGGGTGACGGCGAGTTCAAGGACCTGAAGCCGACGGCTCACCTTATCATCCCATCCAAGACCGTGAAGAAGGAGAACCTAGCCGAGTTGGAGAAGAAATTGTATGGCACCGAAAACGATCCGCCTACTCTTCTCAGTCCCGAAGAAGTTCTCACGATCGTGAAGAAGTCGTAACATGACGCTAGAACTTGATGTCGCTACCCGTCACAACTTTGACGGCGCTCGAAATCAGTTCTTGCCAGTGAAAGTCCATCTCTCGATGTGTCACAGTCTCGTCAGCATCTCAAAATGGGAAGAGAAGTACCAACGACCCTTCCTGGTGAGTGACGATGACAAGTCACAAGAGGAGCTGTTGGATTACATTTCGATGATGGTCGTTAACGAACTGCCTCGCAAAGCTGTCGCTGAAGCTATTTCAGCCATTACAGCAGAGCAGATGAGTCTCATTAACGACCACATCGCCTCACGAGCCAGTGCTACTACGTTTTCGGACAGCGGCGCTGGCTCTTCGTCAACTGAGATTATTACCTCAGAGCTTATTTACTACATGATGTTCGCTAATGGTATCTCGAAGGAATGCGAGACGTGGCACATTAACCGCCTCCTCGCATTGATTCGCATCTTTGGCATAAAGAACTCTCCTGAGAAATCTAAGAAACTTTCACAAGCTGAAATCATGGCTCGTAACCAGAAACTGAACGCTGAACGGCGTGCGAAGTGGGGGACGAGCGGATGACAAAGCTGAATTGGGACGATCGTTTTTTCACAGAGGGTTGCAGCCACGGTGTGTTGTACCTTAGCGAGTTTGCGGTGAAGGCCTGGGCTTGGCATGGTCTTATCTCTGCTACGGAGAAACGACAAGCTGAGATGACTTCGTTGTATTACGAAGGACAAAAGCGGGGCGCTATCGCTGGCAACATCGAACGAGAACTGAAGATCAGTTGTTATACCTATCCACCAATTTTAGATCAGCGGATGGGAATCGAACCCAAGGCTGTTGGTATTTACGCTGACGAAGGACGAGTACAAACGTTTGGTTTCACGTTCCAGTCGCTAGACAGTGACGGTCATCGGCATGTGCACGTTTATCCAAATCTGTTGGCAAATCCATCAGAACGAGAACACCGAACTATAAAAGAGACTCGTGATCCTCAGACGATAGGTTTTGAATGCCAGGCAGTTCCACAGAGTTTTACGGGTGGTGATTACGTCGCTCCGTATTTTCGGATCGACCTAGATTCCCTAGATGCGGAAGACTTGAAAACAGCAACGGATGCACTATACGGCTCAGACACTGGCGATGCCTCTATGGAAAAAGTTCTGAAGTTCATCGTCGATAAGATGGGCGGTAAGCCAAAGTGGAATCCGCAACCCATTGACCAAAATCAGTGGGAGTTTGATAGCGCCGAGGGTAACTTCAGGTGGATCAACGAAGCTGATGGCGAGTTTGAGATTGATATTTAGGAGCACCTATGGCTAAAATTGTAACACTTACTAAAGGGGGAATCGAGAAACTCATCAAAGCTGCTGGGACAGTTTCTCCGACATCGCAGAAATTAGCTCAGTATGATGGGAACGGCTGTCTTGCTACTAATGATCCTCGTTTCGCTTTAGACTGTGTGAACAAATCATACCTCGATACCCGGTTGAACGGTCTCGGCGGAGGCGGCGGAACAGGAACTAGCACTCCGACCCCTAATGCTGTTGCTGCCTACGATAGTAACGGTGTACTTCGTTCCACCCCTAAACCTGAAGGGCAAAACTGGGTTAACAACAACGACGTGGTTACGTTTAGTGATCTCAAGAACCGACGGGTGAACGACGCATACCAAGAATTTCTAGATCTTAAAAAAGCTACCATAGCCTTCGTGGCTAAGATGACAGCATACGATCCAGTAACGGGCGGTCGCGTCGATTTACCCGCACCGGACAAAAACGAGTTTCCGTGGATTCGACGAACAACTGGTAACGGTGGCGGCCATGAGTATGTTCTAGACGCTGGAAACGCTTACGTTGTCGAAATGGCGATGTACGGGAAAGCGTATTTTCAATCGTACGATATGTTCGCCAACGGAACTGGTTTTTGGAACCTCACCACACCAAATAGTGAAAAGTGGAAATCCGAACAGTCTATTCTCTTCCGCAAAGGTGGCCAACCGAACGTGTGGCTTAGTCACAACGGATGGGTAAAAGAAGCAGCCGGCATCGCTATTCTTCGCATTACTAAGATTCCTGGTATTACCATCTAATGTTCAAGATCGAAAAGTCTGGCGATCTCACCAAGACCTTCGACTTCCTTAAGCGTATGTCTTCTGACGAGCTCTTCAAAAACCTCAGTCGCTATGGTCAAAAAGGCGTGAAAGCTCTATCGGCTGCCACGCCGCAAGACACAGGGAAGACTGCTTCGTCTTGGGAGTACAAGGTCAAAATGGGAAGGAAACCCAGCATCACTTGGTACAACACTAACGTGGTGAATGGGTTCAAGGTCGCTGTCGGTATTCAAACCGGGCACGGCACCGCTGGGGGCGGCTATGTTCAAGGGATTGATTACATCAATCCAGCATTACGCCCCCTGTTTCAAGAAATTGCTAACGAAGTTTGGAAGGAGGTCACCCGCTAATGGCGACCATCGACGAGCGCGTCGTTGCGATGAAATTCGACAACACGCAATTCAAGGCTAAGTCGCAAGAGACTATCGCCGATTTACAGAAACTAGAGTCAACCATCGACTCTGGAGCTACGAAGAATCTCGGTAGCGCTTTAGGCTCGACATTTTCAAATGCTTTGAGGGTGGTCGATTCGTCAACGGGTGGTATTCTTTCCAGTTTAGGGCTCATCCAGAAGTCTGCATCTGATGTTGACATGTCTGGGTTGTCTAACAGTGTGGAGGACGCCACAAGCAAATTCTCTATGTTGGAGAACATTGCTGTTGGTGCACTTCATAACATTGGCGCAAAGCTGGCCGACAGCGGTCTGAACGTAGCGAAAGCGTTCACCATTCAAGGCGCTATGGATGGTTTCAAAGAATACGAACTACAGATTAACTCAGTTCAGACTATTCTTGCCAACACTCAATCCAAAGGTAGCACTCTCGCAGATGTTAACAAAACCTTGGATGACCTAAACGCCTACGCTGACCGGACCATCTACAACTTCGGTGAGATGACCAAGAATATCGGTACATTCACCGCAGCTGGTGTTGGTTTGGAAGACTCGGCCAAAGCAATCAAGGGTATCGCTAACTTGGCTGCTCTGTCTGGTGCAAACTCAGAAAAAGCTTCCAGCGCTATGTACCAGTTATCCCAGGCTATTGCTGCTGATAAAGTCGGCTTGGAAGACTGGAACTCTGTGGTGCACTCCGACATGGGCGGCGAAATATTTCAGAAGGCTTTGTTTGACACAGCGAAAGCCATGGGTACCCTCAAAAACGCTGGCAACATGACGTTCGAGGAATGGACCAAGAACTATAAACCATTCCGAGAAACCTTAGCTGACGGATGGCTCACCGGTAAAGTCCTCACCAAAACTTTGGAGAAATTTACGGGAGATCTGAGTGATGAACAACTCCGTGAACAGGGCTACACTGAAGAACAGATTGCCTCCATCCAAAAGCTAGCACAAACAGCTAATGGCGCGGCTCAGGACGTTAAGACTTTCACCCAGATGATCGGTACCATCAATGAATCAATTGGTTCGGGTTGGGCCCAGTCTTGGCGTATTATTATCGGTGACTTCGAAGAAGCCAAAGTTTTGTGGACTCGGGTTAGCAAAGTCATTTCTGGTGCTGTAGACCAATCAGCCAAAAGTCGTAACGAACTACTCCAAGGCTGGAGCGATGCAGGTGGGCGTACCATCGTCATTGATTCTTTGGTACGAGTATTCAACGGCTTGTACAGCATAGTAGGGCAAGTGGGTCGCGCTTTCTCTCAGATATTCCCGCCCATGACTGTCGCTCAGGTGATGAAGCTCACACGAAGTTTCGAGGACCTGTCCTACAAACTAACACCTTCTATCGAAACTGTTGTGAATCTCGGCAGGACGTTCAAGGGTTTCTTTGCGTTACTACACATCGGTTGGTCGTTAATTAAAGCTGTCGGCTCTATGATAGCTAAGATTTTCGGTGCTTCTGGTGGCGCAGCTGGTGGGTTACTCTCAATGACAGCTTCGCTAGGCGACTTCCTGGTGAAGCTCGATGAGAGCATTCAAAATGGGAAGCTGTTTGAGAACATCTTCGGTAAGGCCGGCACTTTCATAGCTGGTGTATTCGAGTGGATCGGTAAATCGGTCGATGACACCAGCGTAGCCTGGGGTAAATTCCTAGACTTCGTTCATAAAGTAACAAACGGTCTCATCAAGATTTTCAACATCCTCACCTCCGGTAAGTATCAAGACGGTACTTTCATGGGGTTGAAGAGCGATGCCGGCTTTATCAAGTTCCTCATCAAGGTTCATGATTTAGTCACGTCGTTTATTGACAAGATTAAGTCGTTCTCGTTCCTTGACTGGTTCAACGTCAGTGCTGGTATCGGTGGCGTGGGTATTTTAGCCCTCTTCGCTAAGATCGTTTCTCAACTGAAGGCTATCATGGCCTTGAAGGAAAAGATTCCGTTCTTGAATGGCGAAGGACTTAAAGGACTTTTCGCTATGCTCCGCGGTGGCGGAGGTGATGGAGACGAGAAGGGTGGTAAAGACGCTCCTGGTATTGTCGAGCAGCTTACTGGTGCATTCGAGAAGATGCAACAGGCCCTCAAAGCTCGTGCACTGCTGCAAATCGCTGCTGCTATCTTGGCTTTGGCTGCTGCTATTCTTATTCTGTCGTCAATCGACGGCGGAAAGCTAGCCCAAGCCACTGCTGCGGTTGGCGCACTCATGGCGGAGTTGATGCTAGCCTTAGCGGGTATGACGTTCCTCACCAAGGGGAGCGGATTCGTCAAGCTAGCTGGCATCGCTGGTGCCATCGTTGCCATTTCGGCTGCGATAGTTATTCTTGCTGGTGTCATGAAGCTCATGTCCAAGATGTCGTGGGAGGAAATCGGTAAGGGCCTCGCCTCTATCGGCGGGGCATTTCTTATCATCGCCATTGGCGCTAAACTCATGCCTGCTAAGTTACTTCTTGGCACGGCATTTGCTATGGTGCCGCTGGCTAACGCTATCGCTATCCTTGTTCACGCCATCGGTGATGTTTCTAAGCTATCATGGGAAGAGATCGGTAAAGGTCTCGCCACTATGGCCGGTGCAATGCTGCTTATGGCTGGAACATTGCGCCTTATCCCGACCAAGACTGCGTTTCTCTTAGGCCTCACGCTCAATGCATTTGCCGGCTCTATGGTTGTTCTAGCCTCAGCTTTAAAGAGCTTTGGCGAGATGCAGTGGGACGCTATCGGTCGTGGTCTCGCGGCTATGGCTGGTGGTTTGCTTATTATGGTGGGGGCTTTCCGGCTTATACCTGCTGACGGCGCCTTGTCCGCCGTTGGCATCTTCGTCATGGCGAACGCTCTCGTCGTTATGGCGCAGGCATTTAATATGTTCGGCACCATGTCGATCGAATCCATCGCTCACAGCCTCGTTGCTGTGGCTGTTGGGTTGTTATTGATGGTTGGCGCTGTGAAATTGATGCCTGATACCGGTGTATTTGCTGCTGTGGGCATTTTGGTCATGGCAAACGCTCTCGTCATCATGGGACAAGCGCTTACCGCCATCGGAGGTTTGTCGATCCGTCAAATTGTGAAGGGTTTGATCGGACTTGGCGGAGCTATGGTGATCCTGGTAGCTGCTGCAAACCTCATGAACGGCGCTCTTGCGGGTGCCGCAGCTATGGTTATTGTTGCTGCTGCTATCACCCTGATGGTTCCACCTCTTGTAACCCTCAGTAAACTCACAGCAGGGCAAATTCTGACGGCATTATTAGGCCTAGCTGGTGCGTTCACCGTGTTAGGCGTTGCCGCAGCGCTGATGACGCCGTTACTACCATCCTTATTAGGTCTAGCCGGAGCTGTCGCCCTTCTCGGGCTTGGCACGCTAGCCGCTGGTGTGGGATTAACGGCACTTGCAGCAGGTTTGGCAACGCTTGCGGCGGTTGGTGCAAGTGGTGTAGACGGTTTGGTGAATTTGCTGTTGTTTATTCCAAAGCTGTTCAAAGCAGTCGCTCTGGGGTTGGTTGATTTCCTCGGAGCTCTGGCTGAACACGCTGGTGGACTCGGCAAATCCATGGTGATCCTGTTCACCACCATGTTCGGTGCGTTAATTGAATCCGGCACGCAGCTTATGCCGAAGATGATTGACTTTATCGTCACACTCATCTTAGCATTACTTGACGCTGCGGATCGAACCATCCCAAAGTGGATCGAAACGTTCACTCATTTGATGATCGTCGGTTTGGATGCTATTCGCGTGTTAACGCCGCTGATAGTTCAGACTGGTATTGATGTATTTATGGCGTTCGTTGACGGGATTAACGACCTCCTCCCGAGGATGTCTGAGTCTGGTCAGAACGCCATATTGCGGATGCTTGACGGTGTCAACGAGTTCTTACCTCGTGCTATTGATATGGGTGTTACCATTATTTGGAACTTCCTCGATGGTATCGAGCGGGCTCAGTATCTCATCACCAACAAGATGTTCGAGACTGCTGTCAACATGATTAACAATCTTGCTGACGCTATTCGCCGAAACAAGGAACCACTCCAAGAAGCTGGCCATAATTTAGCATCAGCATTATTGGAGGGTATGTTTGACGGTATCGCTAAGAACGCACAGAAGGTTTTGGATTCGTTGTCCTCCCTAGGTAAGCGGATGCGTAACGTCACTGCCGCGGTTCTTGGTATTCATTCGCCATCTCGGGTGTTCCGTGATTTCGGTATGTTCACCATGCTGGGTCTAGCCGGGGGCATCAACGCTAACGCCGAGAAACCAATCGGTGCATCGCAAGGTGTTGCCGAGTCGTTGATTTCTATTGCTCGAAATGTTCTTGGTATTCAGTCACCAAGCCGGGTTTTTCACGGTATTGGTGAGAATGTTAACCAAGGCATGGCACGGGGTATTGACGATTCTGCCAAGGCGCCTCAGCAGGCTTTGAGTAATAACCTCGATCGCATGATTGCCATTACGAACGATAAAGGTGCTCAAATTGCGAAGGCTGGCGGGTCGTTTATTGACACTCTGTATGCGTCTTTGAGTGAGACTGATTTCTCGAAACGGATGGGCGGCATTTTCTTCGAGGCAGAACGTAAGCGCGACGAAGCTATCGCCGCGAAACGTCAGAAGTACGAAGAAGAGACCGAGAAACTCCAAGAGGAAATCGAGCAAGCGGAAGAAGCGGCTGAAAAGGCTCGTGAGGATGCTAAGAACGCCGAAGAAGACGCAGCCAAGGTTGCTGCTGACGCCAAGAAGGACGCTACGGCAAAACGACGAGCTCAGCAGAAGGCCGAACGAGCCAAGAAGAACATCGCTAAAGCCGATAAGAAGTACCAAAAAGCTCTGGAGAAGGCATCTAAGCTGGAAGCAGAGCGGATTGGCTTTGAAACCGGTGAAGTGTATGGCGAAGCTATGGCCGACGGCATCGAGAGCAACAAAGACCGTATCAAGACCCTGGTCGAGTATATTATGGACGAGCTCACGGCGGAGCAACAGAAACTGAAGACCAAGGTTGATAACGTGGTGAACGTTTTCGACGGTATCAGTAAAATCAAATCCTCTGTCACGAGCATCACCGACGCCGCTAAGGATTTTGTGCGTGCATTTAACCGTATGCGCAACGCTTCGAGCGACAGGTCATTTAAACGGAACCTCGGTTATATGCTGGATTCGGTTATTCAGATGGGCCAAGGCGTTGGTGGGATTATTGACACGTTCAGTAAATTCTCGCCAATGCTGAAGATTCTATTGACGAATTTCGAGTCCACATTACCCGCAATTGCAGCTATGGTGCAGCCGTTTGCGCCCATGCTAGCCCAAGCTTTAGGCGGGGGTCTAGCTAGTGCTGCGGCTGCCATTACGGGTCCGACGGGGTTAATTATTGCTGGTTTGGGTGCGTTATTTGTCTTCTTGAAAGATCAAGCGGGTAACCGCAAGATCATGAAGACGTTTATGTCACTCTGGACCGGTCTGATTGATTTCATGAAGACCTTGCCTAGCCGGTTGACTGGTTTCGTCAAGACGATGCTTAAAGGGCTTATTCAGACTATCAAGGACCTACCAACACTGATAGGAACCCTGGTGAATAGTCTGATTGAACTATTTGTTGTGCTCCTGGGCGAGCTCCCCAAGAGCGGTGGTGATATTATCGCTGCTCTGGTGAAGGCTCTCATTTGGATTGTGCTCAATTCGCCCCGGTTATTTGTTGATCTGGCTACAGCAATCGTTGAAGCCCTTGCTAATGGGCTTTCTCGGGCGTTCGTAACGTTGATTGATTTCCTGGTGAACCCGTTCAAGTGGCTACACGACCGTGCTAAGTCCACATCGGACATGGACGACGTTGGCGCGCATATTCTTCAGACGCTCTGGCAGAGTTTGGTTCGTCTCGGGGCTGCGATGCTGCAGTTACTGCTGTCTCCATTCCGTGCTCTGAAGCGGCTTATTTTCGGAGAGCTTGATCTGTCCGAAGCAGGCGGAAACATGGTGCAAGGGTTGGTCAACGGCGTACGTAATCGTATCAACAACGCTGTGGAGTCAGCACGAGGCCTTGGTTCGATGGTTATGAACGGTTTTAAGAGTGTTCTCGGTATTCATTCGCCGTCGACAGTCTTTGAAGAGTTTGGCCATTTCCTTGTCGAGGGTTTGGCAGCTGGTATGGACGACGAGTCGACTGTTCAAAATGGTGTGGACTCCATGAAAGACGCCCTTATGCGAGCTATGGACGAGATTGAGGATAATTTCAACTCTGATATTTCTCCCACGATCACTCCCGTGGTGAATCTCGACCAGGCAAAGCGTGATATGGACGCCTTGAATCGTTCTATCCCGATCAACAACACATATTCCGAAGCAGCTAAAGCGTCGACGGAGGCCGATACCGCCGCTGACGCAAAGGCTGCTGGAGATACGAACATTACGAACATCGAATACGTCCAGAACAACACTTCGCCGCAAGCGTTGTCAACGTATGAGATTTATCGTAATACCCGGAAACAATTAGAAGACCTCAAGAAAAGGAATCCTTAGATGATTGAACAGATCACGTTACAGCAGCGCGCTGAACTTTTAAACGTGAACTGTTTCTCTCCCACGGTTATCTTCTCTCAAGGTGCGCCGAGTAACATTGCGAAGTCGGACTCGGCAGTCATCGTAAGCGCCACTGGTTTGGCAACGCTGGATTTTGCATTTAGCAAGACTCAGCGGCCCGCCGGTGGCGCTTTCTTGGGTGGTGGACGTACCGCGGACCGAGAAATTGTACTAACAATTCGACCGAATAATATTTACGAAGCTAAGACCATCCTTAACCAGATGATGGGGTGTCAACACCGTACCAACACCAACATACATGTATTATATAGTGGTGTATGGTTTAACGGGTCTGGGTATATTTCTAAAATTGAAGGCGCACTATTCGATAAAGATCTAGACATCAAGATCACGTACACGATGGGCGACCCTTTGTTTTATGCCAGTGCAGACGCGCCATTTGATGTTTCTTTTGACCCATCGTCCGAAAATAAAAGATATCTCGGCAAATTACTAAAGCCTCGTACCCCAAAGGACGTAACATACAAATCGCCTTGCAAAATTAGTGTTAAATTTCCATGGGGCAAAAGGAGTTTAAAAGATTTACGAAAGCTACAAATAGGCTTACTTCGTGACGACGTTCTACCGTACATCGAGTATGATGTTAACGAAAACTACGCTGGCTCGTGGAGCGATCAAATATCGGACGGGGTGACACCAGTATATAGTTTGAATGGTTTGGATCGAACAGTGACATGGGACCCTGCGATATTGAACTATTCGACTAATGGTAACATGGTGCAAAAAGCGGGGCGATCTCTGATTTTTCCTTATGTGTGTTTCGGAACCGACGCCTTGTATGTACGTTGCTATTTCGCATCCAACGCCAACGCATATTTCGAAGTAGAAGCCTCATACGTAAAAACCAGGAGCGGGTTCTGATGCATCCAGTTATTTTGGGTAATGATTTTTCACCGGAAAAGTCTATTTACGATTTTAAATCGTTCGTGTTCACTGAGCGTTTCCAAGATCATGGAGACTTCCAATTGATTAGTACCGATGATGGCATTCTCCAAGGTGATCCCTTATTAAGACCGGGGAAAATGATCGTGGCGTCGAACAGTGCTACACCAATGATGACTACCAGCATTGACGTCCGCATTGACGACAACGGCGGTGTGGAAACGACGTACAAAGGTAAAACGCTGGACTACCTATTCACACATAGGCCTTGCGTAAAAGAAATTCGTGACAAAACCTACATGGATGCGGAGTATAAAAACGGGTGGGAGTTTGGGGATAAAGACGGCAATGAACGTCTCAATTGGATGACCATATGGAAAGAACTATTTACTGTAGCATCGAGTAATTACGGTCATAAAGAGTTAGATTTCCTTAAACTACCTTTTGAACCTATCATATACGGCGATCAAATAGGATTCATTTGGCACTATCAAGTTTATGCGACTTTTGATGGTGGTACTTCGATGTGGGAAGCGTTTAAACGTATTATGGAAAACAATAATTCCACCATACGTTTTCAAGCCCCGCCTTTTGCTGTGAACGAATGGTGGCAATATTACCCCTGGCCCAGTGACCATTTTAAGTGTTTTCATTATCGAGGCCAAGACCGTTCCGACTTCATTATATTTGACACCTTCGACGATTCGTTACTAAAAGGACAGTTGAGTGTTAATATCGAGAACGTAAAAAACGCGGTGATATTTTCCAACGAGGATCACACTTGGGTCGCTAAATCTTTCAACGCTTGGGGTCAGTACGCCCATGTGAGTTATGCTACCGAAAACATGGCTAAACAATCCGATTACGATTGGGAAAAAACCGTAGAGACCCGTATTTACCAAGAACCATACAAAACACTGTCGTCTGGTTTTAATTTATCCGTGGAAGTAGCGCCTACTAGTGGTTCTATGAAGCGATACGGAACGCCTTCAGACGAAAACACTTTTGAAACCAAAAAACGAGATGAATATTGGCTTGGGGATCTTGTCGGTGTTCAAGTCCCTTACTTCACTTCTGTCTTGGGCGTCGATCGCATTCTCGCTCGGGTGACCGAATTTACGCGAATCGAAGACGAAACAGGTTACCGCGAATACCCATCGTTAGCCTATTGCGATTATAAATTCCGAACCGATTTACAATCTCCTTGGGCTATAAAAAAGGATACGAAGTACGATTGGAACTGATATATGTCTTGGCTTGAACTGTCGAGTACAATCATGGTCGCGGTGTTTGGTTCGAGCGGATTGTGGGCTTTTATAGCTTCCCGACGTCGTAAAGACGATGCGACCACCACCATGATAAAAGGATTGGCGTACAACGCTATCCTATCGGAAGCGCGATTCATGATGGATCGGGGGTACGCTACACCCGAAGAATATCGGGATGTATATTTGTACCTCTATGAACCATACAAGACCCTCGGCGGAAATGGTGCTGCCGAACGGGTCATGCAAGAACTTGGGCGTCTACCAATGAAAGGAAATTCACATGCCCGCCTTCATTCTGAACGACAAAGCTTACCAGATCACTAAATGGACGGTGATGATTGTCATGCCGGCTCTTATCACCTTCTGGATTACGCTAGCGAACGTCTGGCATATTCCGCACGGTGATGCTGTGAGCGCAACGGCTACTGCAATCACGACATTTCTTGGTGTGATTACCGGCATTTCCACCAGGGCCTACAACAAGTCGGACGATCGTTTTGACGGGGTGATGACTGTTGAGGAAAAGGATGGTAAGCTGGTAAATACGCTCGAACTCAACAACCACCCGGTTACACTTATGGACAAGGACGAGGCCACTTTCAAGGTCGACAACCAAGTCGTATAAAAAACCACGCTTATAGTGAGACATACGGATAGAAAGGAAATAACTATGTCTTTTACTGGCAAAAATGATCCCATTCAGGACGCAATCGACGCCCTACTTTCAGAAATGGAAGACTACTCAGGCGCAGATAAGGAATATGGAGACATCGCCGACAATCTGATCAAACTGACTGAAGCAGAACGAAACCGCTCGTTCCGCAAGCTCAGTAAAGACACGATTTTCGTCGCTGCTGCTAACCTCATCAGCATCTTTGCAGTCACCCACTATGAACAGTTCGGCTTGATTTCCTCACGGGCAATCGGCATGCTACTACGACACAAGTAACATCATCCAAAACTCGCTATAAGCACTGACCACAGTATTCACAAGATACTGTGGTCTATGTTTTCTTTCGTACAAAAAACAATGCTCTATATGAGACAGAAAGGAAACATTATCATGTTACGTTTTATTAAACGAGTATTCACATTCGACTTCTCATTTGTAATAACAAATGAAGAAAAGGAAAAACTTGCCGCCACCGCGTGGGACGTTTTGATCGAAACCGATCGACGTTCCGACGTAGTAGGCGGCTTGCTGGACCACATCTTCTCCGACACAAAGGAGGTCGTATCGAACTAATTTGTAAATCGCATTGATCTAATCTTGATACCCTCAAGTCTAAACCCCATCGGCAAAACCGGGGTTTAGACTTTTTCAAAATGGAAAGGTATATTTTACGAATGGGTAAACATGATCTTGGTGGCCCATCGAATTGGAGATTCATCCTCAAGGTATGCTTGTTTGGATTGGTTTACGCAATTCTATTTCTGTCTGTCACGGTTTTTGCGGATTTCCTGTTCCATCAGTAATTCGTACAAAAAACCACGCCCTATATGAGAGATAGACTGATCTCCGTGGACAAGGAGCAATCAATACATACCGTCACAGTCTAAATCTCAGCTTTAATTTTTTATACCCTAAACCAGGGTATAAGCTTTTCATCATCGTAATCTAGAGAAAGGATTTTTACGATGAAAAACATTTTTCGCAAAGCGGTCCAAAAGGTTCGCAACACTACCACTAAAGTGTTCAACACGATTCAAGAAACCCCAGCACTCGGTATGGCAGCTGCTGGTGTCGTTCTGATGATTGGCGGGACGATCTATAACATTCTGAAAACTGACGAAGGGGTAAATATCTCGAACGATCCAGCTGGCGCAACAGCTTTGAATGCCGAAGTCACATTGACAGTTTTCAAGCATGTGCAAGAGGCATTCAAAACTGCACTTGAACACGACGATATTGATGACGAGAATCGGCTGAAGATCGACCCCGATATTGTGACACGAGAAGATGCCGATCTTTTGAGCTACCTTCGTCTCTATAATGACGCCTCCGGCATGCTGAACATTAGCTACACGCCTAATCGGAAAGACTGGAACACGTATTACATGGGTCGTCGTGAAAGCGAAAAAGAAGTGCTGAACCCCAAGACCGACAAAGAAGTGTTCGGACCAATTGGGTATGACGCCGATTCGCTGGTAAAAACATTTCAACACGTCTATGATGCGTTCAAAGCTGGGTGTGAAGCTAGTGAAGACTCGCCATGTGTAGCTGTGAACCTGGGTGAACACGGTGTGACCCCATTCGATGCTGATATGCTTGACCTGTTGGGGCTACGCAAAAAAGGAGAACGTTTGGTAAAACTGTTCTACTGGTCTGAAGACAAAAATGCTGTCTTCGGTACTCGGAGCTAACCCGATGCGTAATCCCGTCAAAGCTGTGGTACGGACGTACCACAAAACCAAACTAGCTGTGGCGTTTCTTGCCTACGCTATCAAAATCGCGCTGGAACTCAAGAAAGGAAAATAACCATGCGCACACTATTCAAAGTTCTTCTTGGGCTCACTTTCACTGGTGTAGCCGCTAATTTTGTCTCGGCTAAGCTTGCCAAAAAAGCTGAAGTCGAGCTGGACGCCATTGTCGAGCAAATCACCGATATGGCAGTCGACGCATCCATGGAGTTCGTGGATGAAGAATACGCCGATCTTTGTGAAGATTGGGAAGGGAAATAACATGACCGTCAACGTCCATATCAACGCGAAACACAGCGCCAATTTCGCTGAGATCGTTACTGCCTGCTGTGCAGTGCTCGGTCTCGGCTTGGCTGCATATGCACTCACGAAAATGCAAGACGCAGCTGAAGACCTCAAACGTCCGTTCAAGGCGCTGAAACGCCGTTTCTTTAAGAAAGGAGAATAATCGTGAAACTTAACCGTCTCACGCGATTCATCACGAATCACAGTCAAATGGTGACGCTTGTCAGCGTTGCAACAGGCGTAGCTACCACCGCAGTCGCTGCTGGTAAGGGGCACGCAGCCGCTCAGGAGGTGATGAAAGAACTCCCCGAAGAATCGACATTTTTGGACAAGGCCAAGGCAACTTGGAAATACTATGTTCCAGCATGTCTTGCGGGTATTTCGACTGTCGCCGCTTTGGGCTGGGTTGCAGCGCTGGTAAAAGGTCGTGCTGACGATATGGAGACTCTGTATTTCATCACAGACAAGGCATATCGAAGCTACCGCACGGCTGCTGAAAAACAACTTTCACCCAAGAAGGCTGAAGCGGTCCACAAGGAAATCGCCGAAGAGGGTATCGCCAAGAACCCGAAGCCGACGACGCTGATTGTCACCGGTGATGAGTGTATTTGTTACGACTCATACAGCGACCGGTACTTCAAGTCAAACATGGAGACCATCAAAGCCGCTGTGAACACGGTGAATCATAAGATCATCACAGAGATGTATGCTTCTCTGACTGATTTTTATGATGAGGTTGGTCTGCCCGAAACGGCAGTCAGCGGGTATGTCGGTTGGAACACGGACGCATTAATGGAGGTGACGTATTCGTCAATTCTGTCCGATGACGGCAAGCCAGTATTGGCTATTGACTTTTGCGCTGATCCCCTTAATGGATACGATCACCTGGTGTGACCATATCTTCGGTCCAATAACAATGAAACTGGAGGAATGGATCCATGATCGAGAAAACAATCAAATACAATGACTTGCGTGGTAATGAGGTAGAAGACACATTCTACTTCAATCTGACGAAAGCCGAGGCTATGGAAATCGCCTTCGATGATTTTGAAGGTCTGAAATTCTCCGAAGTCTTGAAGTCAATTCAAGAAACCGAAGATGCACGTATCGTGCTCTCCGTTTTCAAAACCGTTTTGCGTCAGGCAGTCGGTGTCAAGCAAGAAACGCCCCGTGGTGAAATCCTGGTGAAGCCGGACTGGCTGAAAGTCTGGTTCACTGCCACTGACGCATATTCCGAGCTGTTGGAGGAAATGCTGACGGACCCGGATTATGCCGCGAAATTCATCTGCGGCATTCTTCCGAAGGAATTGCAGAAGGAGTTTAACCCCACGAATCTGCAAGACCTGTCCAAGGAAGAACTCCTGGCTCGGTTCAAAGAACTGAGCGAAAAGAAGGCCAATGAGTAATGAACGACCAAAAGTAGAACAGGTGACTACGGCGAAAGTCCTACCGCCAAAGAAATCATTTTGGTCGGATGTTCTTAAGCCGTTTATTTTCGACACTGTTCTTCCCATCGTTCAACCGTTATTCAAAGAGGGCGTTCGTGCGATCGGCGACGCCATCATGGATGCGGTTTTGAACGATGCTCGACCCCCTCAGCGTCAGCCTCAACAACGGTCTAACACACCATATCACAGCTATTCACGTTCTACGACAACCGCGCGCAAACCTGTCGGGAACAATCGAGTAGCTCGTGTGGTGTTGACAGACCGTCGTGAGGCTAGCAACATCATCGACAAATTACAAGACATCATTGACCAGTACGAGGTGGCCACCGTTGCTGATCTGTATTCTCTTGTAGGACTCCCATCGAAATATGTCGACAACGATTGGGGTTGGGATGATATCGGCGCTCCGCGTACGGTGAAGGTAGACGGCGGTTTCCAACTCGTCTTGCCTGATCCTATTTTCCTCGATTCATAACGAATCACATTCACACGCCCTACTCGCTACTGTGGGTGGGGCACTCTTACGAAAGGTATATTCACCATGCTGAAGCTTGGTCGTGTATTCAACACGTTAAAAATGAAGTCCTATAAGAACGCTCCTACCGCAGCAGTGTTCAGCGGTGTTGGCGGGTTAATCACCGCTGCAACCTTGGCATCGAAGGCTACTCCGAAATTCCAAGAGGATTACAAAGCCGCCAAATTCTTGCAGAAGGAACACGTTCGTTTCGTCAAGCTTGCCCGTGATAATAAGGGTGCTAAATACGGGACTTTTGAAATCCTGTTCGACGGTGTTGACGTCCGGGACAACGAAGCATTCGCAGATAACTTCAAAGAATTGTTCTGCGACGACAAGGGTGTTGTGTGGTGCTCGAATGGCCGAGTCGTGTGGGAAACCATTAAGAGCTATATTCCCATCGCCAAGGCAGTAATCAAGAACTACGGTCCTGCTTTCCTTGTCGGCTCGCTGTCTGTGGCTAGCATTTTGTGGGGTCACAACACCGTCGTCAAGCGGTTACAACAAACCACCGCGGCATTCAATACCGTGAAGGGTATGTACGAGTCCTACCGCGAAGAGGTCAAGGAACAACTCGGCGAAGAAAACGAAGCTGAGATTCTCCAGAAAGCCATGACTCGTGGTATCGAAACCAGCGAGAATGCTGTTATTTCTGAAACCAAAGACAGCGCTGTTATCAGCGTTCGTTTGAACGGTTATTCTCGGTTGGTGCGTGAGAAGAACGACGGTGAAACGGACGCTCTTCAAATCCGCAGTGAACTGATTAGCGCACAAAACGTCGCTAACGATATGCTTCGTGCTCGTGGTCATATTTACCTCAACGAGGTATATGACTTGATCGGTATCCCTCGGACCCCGGAAGGTAACATTGTTGGTTGGGTCCACAAGGACCACAACGGTAATCTTGGTTATGTTGACCTTGGTCTGTTCTACCAAACCAAGGACGCTTCCGAGAAGGATATCCAACTGGCAGACGTCGGCGTCATGATTTACCCTAACGTTCAAGGCATCATTTACGATCTGGTCTAAACGTGTCCAAACTTGATAAGATCATTTTCGCCACCTTGGTGTGGACGAGTGGTTTTATCACCGGTATGTATTTCCGTCACTACCATTCTGTGAAAAGGGTGGTAGTGACGGACCAGCGTATTAGTGTGGAACCACCCGACGGGGAAACCCCGGAATGTGCAACCGGGGTAAATTTTTTTGAAACTTCTATTGATGAAGAAGAACCGGTTGAAGAAACTCAACCGGAACCAGAACCTTTGACGGAGGAAGAAATGGCAGAAGACCTCACCAACCCTGATCCAGCGATCATTTCCTTGGCTGAATACAACCTGAACGCCTTGGCCCAAGACCAAATGCTGTATACTTGGTATACTACTGATCGTCTCATGGAAGATTCAGCGGGGAATGTCCTATGGGAAGAGGATTACGAGGATATTATCCCTGAGGAGTTTATCGAACACGGTACCGAGACTGGTAAAGACGTGATTTATTTCCGTAACCCGGATTATCACAGCCTTATTGAACTGCGATTCGACAAAACTCCATACAAGGATAGTCCGTACGGTCAGATCAAATATATGATCTTGACTAACAACGATATCCCAATCGACGAAGACGGAGATTGTTATCGTGCTTGTTCGCTATAACGAAGAAACATATTTCCAATACCTTTGCAATTTGGTGAACTATCAGCCTTGCAAGAAGGTCTTGCGTCATCTTCACTCGGTGCCGTTCATGGCTTATGTTGGTCTCGACAGTAACCGAGCTTGGGACGGGAAAGAACTTCGTCGCAGTTTCCGCAATGCCATTCGGGATTACGACCTCTCGGATGGAGAGCTTATGGCTGAACGCTGCTCGATGTTGGAGATGCTTATTCCCTTGGCAAAGCGGATGACGGACTTTACTGAAAATTCCGTCCCAGATGATTTCATGTGGTTGATGCGAAATATGCATCTCGATGATATGACCGATAACACGTATGACGAGTCGTTTGTGCAAAAGCGCATCGACATTATCAACAATCGTACTTACGGGGCCTTCGGAGAGAACAGCCTATTTCCGCTCGACCGCACACCAGAGGGTTACGCGAAAAAATGGGATTCGGCAGAGCGCGAATTATGGGCTCAGCTGAACGAATGGGCGTGGCAACAGCACGGAGTTTTGTGGTGATATAAATGACTTCTTTGGACTTTATGCGTATTGCTACTAAGGAACAATCACCCCAGCAAGGCGGTGGGACAACCTTATATCCTTCGTTTGTTGTGCGTCCATCAAAAGACCTTATGGTCAAAGGTAATTCTTTCTTTGCGATTTGGGATGAAGAGCGTGGTGTCTGGTCAACTGATAGTTATGACGTTCCTCGTTTGGTAGACGGGGTTCTGTACGCCGAAGCTGAAAAATACGATTCGGCAACGGTGAGTGGATTACAGAGCTTCGACAACGGGCGATGGACGAAATTTCAGCAGTACGTCAAGACGCTAGGCGATAACTGGAAACAACTCGACGAACGGGTTATTTTCGCGGATCAGCCTATTTGCAAAGAAGACTATGCTACAAAGCGTTTGAGTTATTCATGCGCAGAAGGGAGTCATGACGCTTGGGATGAGCTGGTAAATACGTTATATCGTCCTAACGAGGTCGATAAAATCGAGTGGGCCATCGGAGCTGTTGTAGCCGGAGAAGCAAAAACAATCCAGAAGTTTTTTGCTTTCTATGGTAAACCAGGTAGTGGTAAGTCTACCATTATCGGTATCATCCAAGACATGTTCGAGGGATATTCTGGAGTATTCAACGCACGTGCCTTGGGGACAGCCTCCGCGCAATTCGCCTTGGAAGCATTCAAGTCGAACCCACTGATTGCTGTGGATCATGATGTTGATATGAACAACATCAACGACAACACAAAAATCAATGCTATTGTCTCGCATGAGCCGATGCTAGTGAACGAGAAACATAAATCCGCATATGCGATGAAGTTTAACTCAACACTCATCGTCGGCACCAACAACCCAATCCGTATTTCCGATGCTAAGTCGGGCCTTATTCGTCGTCTGATTGTGATTACATCCTCAGGCGACACTGTGGAGGCTCTGCGATATCGGCATTTAATGGAGCAGGTGAAATTTGAGTATGGCGCAATCGCGTATCACTGCTTGCAGAAATTCAAGAAGATGACGCGCCATTACTACGACAACTACAAGCCTATTTCCATGATGTATATCACGAACCCCATCATGTCGTTTGTGAACGAGGTTCAAGATGAGTTCGTCGCGGAACAATATATCACATTGACGCAAGCTTACACCATGTATAAAGAGTGGTGCAAGGAAGTGGGAATTGAATATCCTGAACGGCGTCAGGTATTTCAGGCAGAGCTGCAAAACTATTTTGAAGAGTTCTACCCTCGGAAACGGCTCAACAACGGGATGCGTCTCCGGTCGGTGTATGGTGGATTTAAACCAGACATGCTTATGGAAGGTTACTTTGGTGCACCGGAAGGATACGAGGAAGAACCCGAAGAAACAGATTTGTGGAACTGTCGGGAGTCTATTTTTGATGCTGAGTACGCTGGAATGCCGGCACAGCTTGCCAATGCTGAGGGGACGCCCTCAAAGCGGTGGGTGGATGTCGACACGGTGTTAGGGACGATCAACACTCACGAGCTGCATTACGTCAAGGTCCCACAGAATCATATTGTGATCGACTTTGACTTGCGTGATGACAATGGAAATAAATCTTTGAGCAGGAACCTCGAAGCTATCAAGACCTTCCCTCCGACATACGGAGAGGTGAGTAAGTCTGGTGCTGGTGTTCACCTTCATTATATCTATGACGGTGATGTGGATACACTAGCGCCGCTCTATTCCGAAGGTATTGAGGTAAAAGTATATAAGGGAAATTCGTCACTGAGACGGAAATTCACCGTCTGTAACGGTATGCCGATAGCTCATATCAGTGGCGGACTCCCTTTAAAGGAGACTAAGATGCTTTCGACGAAGCAAATCCAATCAGAGCGAGGGTTACGCGAATTAATTGAGCGCAATCTTCGTAAAGAGATTCACCCGTCGACCAAATCGAGTGTTGATTTCATCAAGAAAATTTTGGACGATGCATATTCTTCTGGGTTAGTATATAACGTGGAAGACATGAAACCAGTCTTGCTAGGCTTTGCGGCAAAGAGCACGAACCATGCTTTATATTGCCTCAAGGAAGTCAAGACGATGCAGCTGAAGGGTAAGGACGCGCCACAGCAACATATCGAGATCGAAGACAAACCCAAGAAGGGCCAGTTGGTATTTTTCGACGTTGAGGTGTATCCGAATCTTTTTGTTGTGTGTTATAAGCACGAGGGGTCAAACGCGGTTATTCCGATGCTGAACCCCACACCCAAAGAGATTGAAGGGCTGCTGAAACACCAGCTTGTCGGTTTCAACAATCGTCGGTACGACAACCATATTTTGTATGCTCGATTGATGGGTTATTCCAACCAAGAGTTATTCGAGCTCTCAAGTCGTATTATCAACGATCGTGACCGCGACAGTATGTTCATCGAGGCATACGGGCTGTCATACGCTGATATTTACGACTTCTCAAGCAAAAAGCAATCGCTCAAGAAATTTGAGTTCGACCTTGGGATCAAACATATGGAAATGGAAATCCCTTGGGATAAGGAAGTCGGTGTTGGGCTTTGGCCGAGGGTGATTGAATATTGTTCTAACGACGTCCGTGCAACCGAAGCAGTCTTCCATGATCGCAAGGCTGACTACGAAGCACGGTTATTATTGTCGGAATTGTCAGGACTTCCTGTCAACGACGTCACTCGTAAACACGTCGCTAAGATCATTTTCGGCGATGAGAAGAATCCTCAAGACGAGTTTGTCTACACCGACTTGAGTGAGATGTTCCCCGGTTATTCTTACGATGCCGGGGTTTCGACATATCGTGGCGAGACCACAGGAGAGGGGGGTTATGTTTACGCCGAACCAGGCATTTATGATGACGTGGCATTGCTGGATGTGGCTTCGATGCACCCTACGTCGATCGAAGAATTAAACTTATTCGGTCCATACACGGAGGTGTTCAGCCAAATCAAGCAGGCACGTCTTGCGATTAAGCATGGGGATTTGGACGCCGCTCGGCAGATGCTTGGCGGCAAGTTACGCCCATTTTTGGAGGGTGGTAAGGACGAGCTCGACAACCTGTCATATTCACTGAAGATTATTATCAACAGCGTCTATGGTTTAACGTCAGCGAAATTCGACAACCCCTTCCGGGATATCCGCAACGTCGACAACATCGTGGCAAAGCGTGGGGCGCTGTTTATGATCGACTTGAAGCATTTTGTGCAAGAACAGGGTTTCACAGTCGCTCATATTAAGACAGACTCCATCAAAATCCCCAACGCCACTCCTGAGATTATTCAGGCTGTGACGGAATTTGGTAAGAAATACGGCTATGAGTTCGAGCATGAAGACACGTACAAACGCATGTGTCTTGTGAACGATGCTGTATACATCGCATATTCTACTGCGAAAGAAAAATGGACTGCTACCGGAGCTCAGTTCCAGCATCCTGTTGTCTTCAAGTCGTTATTCTCTGGCGAGCCAGTCACACTCGACGACTACAAGGAACAGCGCTCGGTCACCAAGGGTGTTATTTGGTTAGGCGATTCGCCTGAGATGGATAATTCTTGGTGGCATGTGGGGCGGACCGCAAGCCTTGTACCGGTTATTCAGGGTGGTAAGAACGCATATCGTGTCACCACCGACGACGGATTCAAGGCATATTCAGTCGCTGGAACAAAAGGTTGGTTGTGGAAAGAGTCGTCACAGGTCGAAAGCCTTGACGAAGTGGATACCACATATGCCGACCATTTAGTCGAAGAGGCTATCAAACAGATCGAACGTTTCGGAACATTTAAGGATTTCGTGACACTATGATCGGAGTATACCATAAGGTCACCCAAGAAAACCGTCGAATGCTAGCTTTGCGGTATGGGTGGCCTTTTGGGTGCTCGTTAAACTCTCAGGGTATTGACGAGTACCATATCAACACACCAGACCGTCGTGCATATGTAGGCGACTATATTGTGCTCAGCGGTAAAACAGTCAAGGTTTTGACTGAGACAGAGTTCAAGGCTTTAAAAGCCAAGAAAGGAAAACGACATGTTGCATAATGTCACGTTGAAGAACGTAAAACTTGTATTTCGTAATCTCGGCGGACGCCCATCCCAATACAACGCAGCAGGGCGTCGTAATTTCGCCATTGTCTTAGACAAGGCAACTGCTGAGGGTCTTATGTCTGACGGATGGAACGTCAAGCGTTTTCGTCAGCGTGACGAAGATGTTGAACCTGACTGGTACCTCCCTGTCGAGGTTCGATATGGTCGGCGTAACCCCACCATCGTTTTGCTGAAGTCCAACGGTCGTGTCGACCTCGATGAAGACACGGTCGATATCTTGGACTACTGTGATTTGGAATTTGCAGATGTTGTGGTCCGTCCTTACGAGTGGGAGGTCAACGGCAAAAAAGGCGTAAAGGCATATTGCAAGACGTTATTTGCAACTCTTGACGAAGACGAGCTGGAGCGGAAGTATGCTTCAGTTCCTAAGGCTGATGATAACGATCCTTGGGATAGTAAGCCTGTCGAGACTGATATTGATGAGGAGGTGCCGTTCTGATGAAAGCTCCAATTCCTGAGGCATTTACGCCTAATGATGTTTGGTTCGATCTTCTTGACGGCGTGGTGTTGTCTTGCGATACTGCGGCTGGGTTAGCCAAGTGGTTGGACGCTGAGTATTTCGAGCTGGAAGGTTTGCCATGTATTCTCATTCCGTCGCCCCGAGGAGATATTGTGGCTCGGTCGGGTGATATCGTTGCTAAAGACGCGAAGGGTTTTGTGCGGGTGGTACGGTTGCGTAAGAAGCTTCTGTCAGGAAGTCGGCCCACACCACTTGATGTATCCAATCGCGTTCGGTAGAGTATAGTATACAGCGTGGGATTCGTACAAAAAACCACGCTGTATATGGGAGATACCCACCTACTGAACAAGAAAGGTTCAAACCATGAACACCCAAACCGCTAACACCACTGTTACCGACGAGACCATCACCTACGCTGGCGTCGCAAAGCAGTTCGCTAAGGGCTTCGTCATGGGCGCTGTGCAAGTCACAGTAGCCTACGGCCTAGTCGTTGGTGCACTGACCATCGGCGCAACCGTTGCTGAACGGCTATTCCGGTAAGTGACAAAACGGATCAGTTCATACTGACCATTCCACAAAGGAATAATCCCTAGGATTAAACCTCGGCTTAAAAACCGGGGTTTAATTTTTTCTGAAATCTCGTACAAAAAACCACCCTCTATATGAGATACCCCTACGAGTTAAGAAAGGCTCACTGTCATGTCTGACAATCTCGCAAACATCGCTGACTCTAACAGCACTTCCCTCGAAGCCTATAATGGCGAGGAAACCGAATCCCAAACGACTTCAACATTGAAGAACGCTGGTAATCTGGCACTCTCTGCATTCGTTGCAGGGTGCGTTGGATACACCTCCGTGAAAATCTTTGAAGGAGCCTCGAAGAAGATTTGCAAATTCCTCAACAAGAAGGCAGACGACAAGGAAGCGTTCGACAAAGCAGTCGACGCGAAAGTACGCGAAAAATTGGAAGAAATCTTGGCACAACAAGCCCAAGCTTCTGAACCCGAAGAACAACCTCAAGAACTAGAAAATAAGGAGTAACACCCTAAGCCTCGGTTTAAAAAACCGAGGTATACTTTTTTCTCACTCGTACAAAAAACCATGGTATATATGAGAGATACCCTACGAGTAAGAAAGGCTCATCATGCAATCTCAAACCAACACTCAATTCATCGACCAATTCTCTGAAGAAGAACTGGAACAGCTGAAGAAGAATGTTGCCAAGGAGATCATCCGTTCAATCGGAATCTTTGTTGGTGGACACATTCTGATCGCTGTTCTAGGACACTTCGCAAAGAAGCACTTCGGTGAGTAATCTGGTACAGATTCATACTGACCATTCCACAAAGGAATAATCCCTAGGATTAAACCTCGGCCTAAAAACCAGGGTTTAATTTTTCTGAAATTTTGAAAGGAGCTATTATGCTACATTTGTGCATCCCTCGAAAAGATGGCCACGAGGTTCACGTCCCGGTCAACGAGTACACGCAATTCATTGCATCATGGATTGTGGGTGCGTATCTGACAAACGAAAAACGCGACCGCCATACGATGCTGTGGCTTGCCGATGAGGCTCTGCGAGAATACAACAGTTTCAGCTACGGCGATTTCGCTACGGTTCACACTATGCGATTTGTCTTGCCTATGTCGGCACCGTTGGCTTTACCTGAGGCTCTCAGCCATTTCGAGGCATTGTCTGAAAACCGTGTCAATCGCGGACGGCGCATGGATGCCGTAACAAAAATCCGTTCATTTATCCAAAAGGAGTTATCATGCCTGAAAACAAGCGTGTAGGCGCAACACCGATGGCTAATGACACCACCGAATTTCGTCACTGTGACGATAAGGAAGCTCTGTACGGGCTTTCCAAAGATATCGAACAAGCGATCCAAGCTAGCGATTTGCATAACCACCTGAAAATGGCTATGAGTGAGGTTTTGCACGCATTGAACTTCTACTTGGGGCACCGGAAGGGTCGGGATTATCCGCAACAATTATTGCTTTTCCCGACTGGTACTGACGGCCGATATCAAGGTGTGGTGGATTTGATGGTTGAAGCGGCTGCTAAGCCGATGGACCGTAAGGAGATTCCCTTAACGGAAGCAAAAGGCGTCATCGAAGAGATGCTCCGTGAGACTCAGGGGGAAGACCCGGAAGGCGAGCTATTTTCTGAAGCGCAGCAACATATCTTCAAAGCTTTTATGGCTCAAGAAGATCCAAAGAAGCGTCTCTACCATCTTCTGGAAGCTGAGCAGACCTTGGATGATCTGATCTACGATCACACGAAACAACACAACCTAGACCCTGAGGAGGTCATTTTATCATGAGTAAAGATATCGTCGTGCCGCGTAGTATGAGTCCACGGTTGCGGTGCGCTATTGATTTTGTGAGTAACGCAAACAACGCTGAGGAACTCAATGACAAAATCACAGCGGCAAGCAAAGCCATTGAGGAATTGACGATTTTCATCAAAAACGTGAAAGTCTACCAAGCTAAGGCGAAGCGAGTATGCGAGATTCCATTCGCAACAGAAAGCCACTATATCTCTCCAGAGGATGGTCCTAACGAGCTTGTGGTCATCACCGCAAATCTGGAAAAGCCTTGGGTTGCTGTGGACGAGGCTTTGGAGAAGACCGGAATTTCTCGGACAGACATCATCACAACCGAGTATTCATATGTCCACGACGAAGAGAAAGGACGGTTAATCGAATGTCGTATGACTTTGACGTAGACCAGTGGGACAAAGACTGGCAACCACCGAACATTCAAAACGTGTTGCATCAGCAAATCATTGAAGAGCTTGCACAAGCTGAGAAATACGGTGCACGTCGTCAAACACAAATCGAGCACGCTGTCAAGGCTTTGAATCTTCTTGAAGAGCGTCTTGACCAACTCAAGAAAACACATCGAATCGAAAAACTACGAGCAAGGGATGGGCGATGGCCATGAGTGAATACAAAGACATCATCGAGACCTTGGAAGCTGCTGACCGATATATGATTTTGCAGAAGATCATGCACCAGGTTTCTGAGTTAGCCTCGATTCTGTAGCATGAAACAGCTATCCCTTTCGTACAAAACGGAAGGGATACTTTTTTTTTACTCCGATCCCCCGTTTGGGGGTATACGAAAGGATGATAAATGAGCATTGAGTTATTCCCACATCAAGCAAAAGCTGTGAAACTTATGAAAAATGGCACGATTCTTTGCGGAGGGGTGGGTTCCGGCAAGTCTTTTACGGCTTTGGAGTATTTTGTCAGGAATGAAAAGGGTCGTAAGCTGTATATTATCACGACAGCCAAGAAACGGGATAGTCTTGAATGGCGTAAGGATTGCAAGACATATGGCGTTGAGGTAGAGAAGGTGGATTCTTGGAATAATATTGACAAGTACAAGAACGTGAAGGGAGCGTTTTTCATCTTTGATGAACAGCGTGTCGTCGGTCGAGGGCTTTGGGCGAAGCGGTTTGTGAAGATTGCGAAGAATAATCATTGGATCATGCTGAGCGCTACGCCTGGGGATACTTGGAAGGATTATACTGCCGTATTTGTGGCTCGGGGCTTTGTGAAGACATTTACCGAGTTCGACCGTGAGTATTGTATTGTGACTCGATGGGGCGGTTTTCCTAAAATCGAGGGCTACAGGCACGTTCAGCGCCTTGAGAAGTGGCGGGATGATGTTTTAGTCGACATGCCTTTTTCGAGGCGTACAACGCGCTGTGAGAGGCGTATTTGGTGCCATTTTGAGCTGTCTGTGTATCAGGAGGCTTTTAAGAAACGTGTGGTACCTTGGACGGGGGAGCCTATGAAGAACGCTGCGCAGCTTGGGTATGTTTTGAGGAGGGTTTGTGGGACTGATAAGAGTCGTATTGACGAGTTTCAGAAGCTTTGGGAGAAGCACCCGCGGTTGATTTGTTTTTACAATTTTGATTATGAATTGGAGATTTTGCGAGAGATTTGCGGAGATGTTTTGAAGGAGTGGAACGGTCATAAACACGAACCGGTTCCTGAGGGAGATCGGTGGGTATATGCGGTTCAGTATACTTCTGGGTCCGAAGGGTGGAATTGTATTGCGACGGACACGATTGTGTTTTGGTCGATGCCTTATTCTTATAAGAGTTTTGAGCAAGCGAAGGGTCGTATTGACCGACTGGATACTCCATTCGAGACTCTGAATTACTATATTCTTTGTAGTAACTCTTCTATCGAGAGTGCAATCTGGGCCACTTTGAAGGAGAAGAAGAATTTCAACGAATGGGGGTTCTTGTCAGCACGTTTGAAGTACTTTGGAGAGGACCACTACGTTTTTGGAGGGCCCAAAAATCCAGTTTTTGAAAGCGGGTCTTGACCTGGGGTTATGGCCACTTTTGAAATGGGCCAGTTTTCTGTGAACTTTTTGGCCCACCCTAAAAACATGCCTTGAGCTGGCTGTTTGTGCCACTTTGGCCCATTATTATATATATTATATATAATAATATATAATAGTAGTAATGTGGCAATGGGGACCGGCTGTACCAGGACAAACAAAGAATTTTAAATAAAATTAAAAATTTTTGAGCCAATTTTGAAATTTTTGGCCCACCCACCTCAAAAACACCATCTGACCAGGGCATTTACCTCAAAATACTCTGGCCCACTTTGGATCGGGCTTTTTGGGCCTATGGTAATACCCCCTTCTAGCAGGGCGTTTAGTCGTTTAACTCAACCCATCGGTGTGGAGCCTTTTTCGAGGTATTCGGACCAAAACGGTCCGAGGTATGTTTTTGTTACCTAGGTCACATTTCTGGGTGTGTAGCAGTTGTGATAGGGGTTCGAATTTTTTTTTATACCCTCTGACCTGGGCTTTTGCAGAGCTCGTACAAAATGCATGTTTCTGCAAGGCTCTGACCAGGGCTTTCGTACAATTCGTACGAAAAACTAGGGTGTATATGGATAGAAGAGGCAATTTTTCTGTCCTTTAATTTTTACTGTACTTTCCCCTAGGAGGATTCCATGAAGGAAAGCACATACCAATCAGGATTGATAAAACGAATCAAGGCCCGGTTTCCAGAATGTATCATTCTGAAGAATGACTCGTCATACATTCAAGGTATTCCAGATCTCTTGATTCTTATTGGTAAGCGATGGTTCGCTCTTGAAGTGAAACGTGGACGCACAGCTTCGCATCAACCGAACCAAGACTACTATATTGAGAGAATGCATGGAATGTCCTACGCCTCGTTCATTTATCCTGAGAACGAAAAGGATGTACTCAATGATATTCAACAAGCATGTGAATCTTGAACACGATCATGCATTTCTCAGCCCGAGTCAATGGCATTGGCTCAACTACGATGACGCAAGGTTTGATGATCGTTTTCGGACCAAGCAAGCCACAGAAATGGGAACCCGTCTTCACGAGTTTGCGGCTGAGGCAATACGCCTTGGCATCAAGCTCCCAAAGAACGGATCAACACTGTCGACATATGTGAACGACGGTATTGGTTTTGGAATGAACCCAGAACAAATCCTATACTATTCTGACAATTGTTTTGGTACCGCAGACACCGTTTCCTTCAAAGCTAATAAGCTGAGGATTCATGATCTGAAGACTGGACGAGTTCCAGCTTCGCATAACCAGCTACTTATCTACGCAGCGATATTCTGTTTAGAGTACAATTTTGACCCATCCACTATCAGGATTGAAACTCGTATTTACCAGTCTGACGATGTGCGGATAAAGCGTCCAACACCAGAAGAAATCACAAGTATTATGGCAAAGATTGTATACTTCGACGAGAGACTACAAAACTTGCGTAAACAGGATGGATAATTTCCATGGTGCACATTATTGACGACTCTGAATATTTGGCTCACGTGGGTAAACCACACGAGGGTTCCAAACCACATTCAGGTCGATATCCATGGGGCAGCGGCAAGGACCCTTCCGCCACCCCAAAGTCATTTCTTGACACTGTAGCAATCATGAAACGCGACGGGATGTCACAAACCGATATTGCAAAGCAACTCGGTTTTAAATCTTCTGTCGAGCTTCGTGACCATATTACTCTTGCTCGTCATGAACAGAAGATTCAAGAGGTAGCTGCCGTCAAGAAATATAAGGCCAAAGGATGGTCGAACACCGCTATCGGTGAGAAGCTAGGCATTTCTGAAGGCGCTGTACGTAAATACTTATTACCCACAGCACTTGCAAGACAAGAAGCGCTTATTCAAAACAAGCAAGCCTTAAAAGAGCGCGTCGACAAGACAGGCTACCTTGACGTTGGGAAGGGTACTGAAGCACTCATGAAGATTAATGAGTCGCAGAAGAAAAAAGCCCTCCGTGCGTTGGAGCTCGAAGGCTACGTTATTTTGAATTTGCGTGAACGCTCTGCATCTACAGGGGAAGCGTCATTTACTACAGTCCTCGCAAAACCTGGTACCACCAAGCAAGAAGCATATCGTCATCTCAAGGATCTGAGTTCATTTTCCGGTCCATTGAAAGATAAGGAGGGAGCACCGTTAGGTATTGTCACTCCTTTAGCTATCGACCCAAAGCGTCTCCGTATTAACTACGGCGGCGAAGGCGGTGAGAAAGCTGATGGCGTTATTTATCTTCGCCCCGGTGTGCGAGACATTTCCATTGGCGAGAACGCATATGCTCAAATCCGTGCACAAGTCGGAAAGGGCCATTACCTCAAAGGTATGGCGGTATATCGTGATGACTTGCCTGACGGAGTTGATTTAGTATTTAACACCAACAAGGATCGTTCGGTACCGGTCCTGGGAGACAAGAAGAGTGGTAGTATTTTGAAACCCCTTCGAGATGACCCGGATAATCCATTTGGTGCGACAATCAAATATCAACTCACTGAAGGCAGCGGACGAAACCGTCGTGCTATTTCTGCTATGAACATTGTGAACGACGAGTCGGATTGGGATAAATGGAGTCGAAATCTCCCGTCCCAATTCTTATCGAAACAACACGAGGCTACAGCAGAACGTCAGCTAAAAATAACACGGGATTCGATGGCTTCTGAGCTTGCTCAAATTAAGAGCCTGACAAATCCTATTGTACGCGCTTCTTTATTAGAGAATTTCGCAGAAAATGCAGACAGTGCAGCTTCACATCTTAAAGCCGCAGCGCTACCGAGGCAGAAGACACATGTGTTACTTCCATTACCCTCGATAGATCCTACACGCATATATGCCCCGAACTACCGTCAAGGAGAACGAGTGGCGCTTGTACGATTTCCGCATGGCGGTACATTTGAGATTCCAGAGCTTATTGTCGACAACACAAATAAAGAAGGCCAAAAAATGATTGGTAAACGAGCCAAGGCTGCTGTGGGTATTCACCATTCAGTTGCGGAGCGTTTATCAGGGGCTGATTTTGACGGTGATACTGCCTTGGTTATTCCTACCCGAGGTGCACGCCTAAAAATAACGAACGCTCTTAATGGGCTTCGTAATTTCGACCCTCACACAGAATATAAATACCATGAAGGTATGCAAGTCTTACCCAAAGGCCGTGTAGGCACTGAGATGGGGATGATTTCTAACCTCATTACGGATATGTCTGTGAAGGGGGCCAACACGGATGAGCTAGCACGGGCTGTCCGCCATTCTATGGTTGTTATTGATGCTAACAAACACAAGCTCGATTATAAACAGTCATATGTGGATAATGATATTGCCTCACTCAAGGCTAAGTATCAGGGCGGTCCACGCAAGGGTGCCTCTACCATCATTTCTCGTGCCTCAGCAACGGTCCATATTCCAGAGCGTCGCTTGGCATATAAAACTGAAGGCGGGCACATTGACCCCAAGACAGGGAAGCTGCGTTATATTGATACAAACAAGACCCATGGTGTGAAGACCCGTACCGGTGAGTGGGAACAAGCACCCAACCACCAGAAGGTCACTCGTATGAGTCTTGCTGATGACGCATATTCTCTTACATCAGACACACCATCACCTATGGAGCGGATCTACGCACGCCATGCCAACGGGATCAAAGCTATGGCTAACGATGCCCGTCTAGCAGCGTACCGTTCTGAGCCGATTCCATATTCTGCTAACGCTAAGCGTGTGCATATTGATGCTGTGCGGTCTCTCGATGCTAAGCTGGCTTTGGCTAAGTCCAACGCTCCTCTAGAGCGTCAGGCCCAACGTATGGCAAATCTACAAGTGCGCGCTAAAGTAGAGGCCAATCCAGGGCTTGACAAGGATGATATTAAGAAGCTAAAGACACAAGCTCTTATTGGTGCACGCGCAGCAACAGGAGCTAGCAAGCATCGTATTCAGCCTACTGAGGAAGAGTGGCAAGCTATCCAAGCTGGCGCTATTTCTACTACGAAGCTGAAGGAGATCATGGCTCAAGGCGACATGGATCATATTCGTGAGCTCGCTATGCCAAAGGAACAGCGTGCACTACCACAGCGGCAGCAGACGGCTATCAAAAATATGCAATCGCGGGGATATTCTCAAGCGGCTATTGCTGAAGCCCTAGGTGTGTCTGTGTCTACGGTCAACAAGTATATTTGACATATTCTCTAGAAAGCTATATTTTCATGAGCCGTGAAGTATATTTGACAACGACCGATAACCCATACCATCCTGGTGACCAGTTCGCTGAGTGGTATCGTTTTGATATTCTGCACGGCTATGACAGTATGGGATATTTGGATCGTGTGCTAAATACTACTGATTCGCTAGGACCTCATATTTTGGACGAGGATATTGAGCGAGCTATCGACGATATTGTACGTTATAATTTGTCGGGAGTTCACACAAAAATGATCGTCGAAAATAACAAACCCCCCCTATATATTTAAGGGGGGAGGGGGTCTTCGCACAACATACCCCCCTACTCGCTCGCCCCCCGCCTGGGAAAAGCCTCAGAAAGGGTGTTCTAAAGGGCGGATGGGGGTTGTAACTACTCTGAAACGAGGTGAAACAGGTGTCCAACACACCAAAACGACGCCGAAAGCCGGCTCAAACGGTTGAGGACCGAGAGAACGAGCTCGTCAAGAGCGCCACAGACCTCGCAGCTCAGCAATTGCGTGACGGCACGGCATCACCATCAGTCATCACACACTTCTTACGCTTGGGTTCCGTTCGTGAACAACTCGAACGACGCAAGTTGTTGAAGGAGAACGAGATGATGGATGTGAAGATGGCAGCCATCGAAGCTAGCGAACGCCGTGAACAGGAGTACGCAGAGGCTATCAACGCTCTCCGAAGGTATAAAGGTGAAACCCTCGAATAACTCCCCCAAGACATACCATGAGATGCTCCAATACATGACTCTCGAAGATCGTATTCGGTATCTCCGTCTTGGGGGAGCGGTGAGTCACGCCACCTTCGGCGGAAAGCGGATGGCTAACCAAGACTTTTACAAGTCACGTGAGTGGGCACAAGCCCGTAATCATGTGATCTCACGAGATAACGGCTGCGATTTGGCGCTGTCCGACTATCCAATCTTGGATCGGATACTGGTACACCACATAGTACCAATAACTATGCAAGATTTGGCAGAAGGTTCAGACAAATTACTAGATCCTGAAAACTTGGTATGTGTGTCTCACAACACGCATAACCTCATCCACTACGGAACCGAGGAAACAACACCAAGAGAATACCAGGAACGACAACCGGGTGACACAAAACTCTGGTGAAAGGAGATAAGATGACCCGACGAACCCCAGAACAATACGATTGGGGTACACTTGAATTTGATGAAACACTACTAGATTTACACTACACCCCACACGGCTTCCGAACGATTAAGTTCACAGTCATTCATCACATGACTGTTGTTGACCGAGACGGAAACGGACCGGATACCCTAGACGCTTGCTTCAATATCTGGCAAGACCGAGAAGCTTCTGCACATTACGGTGTGGATCATGACAAGGTTCGTCAGTATGTGTACGATTCCGATATTGCTTGGGCTACTGCTAATGCAAATGGCAACAACCATGGTATCTCTATTGAGCATGCTAATAGCACAGGCGCCCCAGATTGGCGTGTCGATCCTGAGACGATGGAGACCGGTGCAAAACTCGTCGCCCACCTCCACAAGTTCTATCGACTCGGCCGACCCGAAATCGGAGTGAACGTTTTCCGTCACATGGACTTCTTCGCTACCGGTTGTCCTGGCCCGTTCCTTGGCGGAAGCCAGTATCACAACTACGTCAACCGTGCTGCTCAGATCTACGACGAGATCACCGGTGCAAAACCCGCTGGTCCGGTTCCATTGCCTACTCCGAAGGTTCGCCCTTCACAAGACGAGGTAGTCAACATGGTGATCCGAGGCCAGTACGGCAACGGTGCAGAACGGTTCCAACGGTTGGAGCGTGAGGGGTGGGACCCGCTGGAGATTCAGCGGATCGTTAACGAACGGCTGTCGTGATGGGTAGTGCTTTACAAGACGTGAAGAAACTCCTCAACATCCCCGCTGACAACACGGACTTCGACGTGGACATTAAAAGCTTGATGAACTCCTCACTGGCTGTGGTGTTCCAAGTTTGCCCTGCTGTCAAGAAGTCCAGTCCAGTTGTTTCGGGGACTGAGGAGTGGTCTGACCTGTATGACATCGACGAGCCCAAAACTACAACTCCGCGGAACATCATCGCAAGTCTCATCGAGACGTTTGTGACTATGGATGCTCGGTTGAAGTTTGACCCGTCGATTAACACAGCGGTGAAGGAAGCCCATCAAGCTTGCCGAGATGAAATGATATGGAGGTTGAGTGTTGTTTGAGTTAACACCCCAACACCACGATGAACTCTATCACTACGGTGTCCCCGGTATGCGCCGAGGAGTTCGCAAAGACCGTCGACGGGGTAAGAAGAAGCGTAAGAAGTGGCGTGATCTGACAATTCAACAACGTCACGACATTATTCAGAAACATGTTCGTCGGGCTAAGCTCGCTTACAACGTCGGTTCTGTTGCTGTTCCTTTAGCCACAAGCGCCGCTCTCCTCGGGTATGCTCACTACAGGGGTAAGAAACTTAAAGAATCTCGGTTAAAATTCGGCGGTAAGCGAATGATGAATGCCACGGAACATCTGAAGACTCCGTTCATTGATGTGTCACCGAAGATTCCGAAGAACTGGCGTTCGGATGTTTCCAATAAACGTAAAGTTTACAACGTAACGACTTTACATAGCGACACCCACACGCCAGAGCTTTACCACTACGGCATCAAGGGTATGAAGTGGGGTCGTCGCAAAGGTTTACGTTTAAGTTTGCACCGAAAACCAAAAGTCCGGTCCAAAGAGCGTAAGCATTCTGACGCTCTCGCTGGCAAGGTGAAGAAGACTGGTGTCACTTCACTTTCTAACAAAGAGCTTCAGACATTAACCCGACGAATGCAACTGGAGAACGACTATCGACGAACCGCAGACAATCCATACAAGACCCGAGCTCGACGTAAAGGCGAAGAGATGTTCTGGAAGGGTGCTGGTGCCCTTGGCGGCGTTGCTCTTGGCACATTCGGTACAATCGCAGCTCAAAACCTGAAGAGCAAGGACCAGAAGAAACGTATCGCTGCGGGTCTCAAGGTCGCTAAAGCTGTGACTGGGTGGTAGCGGATGGCTCTATCGAACACTGCCACCCCAAAGTATTACGGAATTTTCCGAGAGAAAGTACTGCGGGGTGAGATTCCAGTCTGTAAAGAAATCTCCATGGAGATGAACCGTATTGACGCCCTCATCGCAGATCCAAAGTATTATTACGACGACAACGCTATTGACGGGTTTATCGAGTTCGTCGAATCCGAGATGACTCTTACCGATGGTTCTGATGTGTTCGTCATGGATTCGTTCAAACTCTGGGCCGAACAGTTATTGTCTTGGTACATCTTTGTTGACCGTTCGGTCTATGTCCCACGTCCTGGGAATCGCGGGGGTCGGTATGTTCGCAAGCGTGTTAAAAAGCGTTTGACGCTCAAGCAGTATATCATCGTGGCCCGTGGTGCTGCTAAGTCGATGTATGCTTCGTTCTTACAAGCGTATTTCCTCACTGTCGATACCACGACCACTCACCAGATTATTGTGGCCCCCACGATGCCGTTGGCGACAGAAACTATCCAGCCGATCAAGACTGCAATGATCCGTTCTAAAGGACCATTGTTTAAATTCCTTTGTATGGCTGGCTTCACACCTCAAGCAGCTGGTCGAAAAGCCGAGAAGAACAAACTCGCCCCCACCAAACGTGGCATTGAAAACTTCTTGACTAACTCATTACTTGAGGTTCGGCCGATGCGCATCGACAAGCTTCAGTCGATGCGTACAAAGGTGAACACCGTCGATGAGTGGCTTTCAGGAGATGTGAAAGAGGATGTTATCGGTGCTATCGAACAGGGAGCTTCCAAGAACGAGGATTACATCATCCTCGCAATTTCGTCGGAAGGTACTGTTCGTAACAGCGTTGGTGACACCATCAAACTAGAACTCCAAGACATTCTCAAAGGTAATTACCTAGCACCGCATATTTCGATCTGGCACTACCGTCTTGACGATATCAAGGAAGTTGCTGACCCGGCTATGTGGGTGAAAGCGAATCCGAACATCGGCATCACGGTAACCTACGAGACATACCAGAAAGATGTAGAACGAGCGGAACAAGTCCCCGCTGCACGAAACGACATCCTAGCGAAACGTTTTGGCATCCCCATGGAAGGGTACACGTATTTCTTCACTTACGAAGAAACGTTACCACATACAAAGAAACAATATTGGGGTATGCCATGTTCGATGGGTGTCGACTTGTCACTCGGGGATGACTTTACTGCGTTCACGTTTTTGTTCCCTCTTCAGCGGAGTATGTTTGGCGTGAAGACTCGCTCTTATATCACTGAACGTACTCTGATGAAGCTCACTACTGCTCGGCGTCTTAAGTACGAAGAATTCATCGAGGAAGGTACATTAATTGTCATGGACGGCACCGTGTTAGACATGATGCAAGTCTATGACGATCTGGATGCTCATATCCAAGAGTGTCAATACGACATTCGTTCTGTTGGGTATGACCCGTATAATGCGCGTGAATTTATCGAACGGTGGACGACCGAGAATAGTGAGTGGGGAGTTGAAAAGGTCATCCAAGGTGCCAAAACAGAATCCGTCCCACTCGGCGAGTTGAAGAAGCTTGCGGAAGATCGTGCGTTACTCTTTGACGAAGCGCTCATGACATTCGGTATGGGGAATGCTATCGTCATGGAAGACACAAACGGTAACCGCAAGATTCTAAAACGACGCTATGAAGAAAAAATTGACAACGTAGCGGCTCTCATGGACGCTTACGTTGCGTACAAGCTAAATCCTGACAGTTTTGAATAGGAGACATATGACAAACATGGAATTATACCACTATGGCATCAAGGGTATGCGATGGGGTCATCGCAAAGCACGCCCTACGATGTCTGGTGCCGCACGAAGCGCACGACGGAAGCGGATTGCAAAGCGTGTCGCTCTCGGTGTCGGTGCAGCAGCTGGTGCAGCAGCTTTGGGGTATGGTGCTTATCGGGGCAAGAAGTATATTAGTACACCACATGGCGCCGCTCACCTTATGGTCGGCGCGTTGCGCGCGCAACAAGGTATTGACCGTGTTGGTGGTGCAGCACGGAAAGCCGGTAGCACAGTTGGTAGTTATGCGTTAGGCGGCAAACATT
>ERZ773069.214-NODE-214-length-41039-cov-6.966499_pt1 | contig 41039 bp, 40 predicted proteins | sample MGYA00580619_ERZ773069 | MGnify/ENA primary metagenome ERZ773069 (study PRJEB29015, sample SAMEA2738007) | human oral metagenome | biome: human oral; feature: human-associated habitat; material: dental | place: China | collected 2108 ...
GCAGGAAACACGGCGCTGCAGGGTCGCGGGCTCGGCCCCGGAATCGACCTGATCGGCGAGCCAGGAACGCAGGTGCGCGAGGGTGACGCTGCCGGGCGGAACCCGTGCCGCCGAGGCCAGCCCGGTCAGGTCCGCCTGGTAGGCGCGAATGGTGTTCTGGGACAGGCCGCGCTCGGCCTCCAGGTGGAGCCGGTATTCGGCGGTCAGCGCACCCCAGGGTCCTTCCATGCCGTCAAGTGTGGCAGCGGGCATACTGTTGCCCTGCACGACGAACCGGAGAACAGGAAGATCGATGTCCGAGGACCTCACCACCGGCGGCCACGTCCGTCCCATCACGCGCTGGGGGACCCCCGTGATGCACGAGACCACCAAGCCCGTCACCGAGTTCGGGGATGAACTGCACGAGCTCGTCCGCGACATGTTCGCAACAATGCGGGCCGCCGAAGGGGTCGGCCTGGCGGCCACCCAGGTGGGGATCGGGGTTTCCGTTTTCATCTACGAGTGCCCGGACGCCAATGATCGCGTCCAGCGTGGGGTGTTTTGCAATCCGGTGGTCGAACTTCCCAGGGGCAAGGACCGCAACCTCGACATCACCGAGGAGGGTTGCCTGTCGTGGCCCGGCGGCTACTCCGGTGTTCCCCGCCCCGACAAGGCCATCTGCCGGGGCCAGGACGCCTACGGCAAGGAAATCGAGCTGCTCGGCACGGGGCTGCTGGCCCGTTGTTTCCAGCACGAGACCGACCATCTGAACGGCACCGTGTTCGGGGATCGCATATCGGACCGTTCCCGCCGGAAGCTGGATGCCCAGGTGGCCGATCTGGCGTGGCGTTACCCCGAGGACTGGCCGATCTCCCCCAAGCGGGATTCCGCACCGCGCCCCGGCGAGGAGTGAGCCGGACCGCCGGAACCCACATTCCGGGGTGCGATGCGCGCTTCGCCACGGCCAGCTGAAAGAATCATCGCTGATGGTGGACCACGGTGGAGCCGCCCCACTTCGAAAGCGAACCATGAGAATCCGAACCCGTCTGCTGGCCCTGGCCTCGGCCACGGCCCTTCTTCCCGCATTCCTCGGAGCATCCACTCAGCCATCCTGGGCGGTCCCCGCGCGCAACGAGACGCCCCGGCTGGCGATCGGCGCGGTGCAAGGGCCCGGTGCCTCCAGCCCCTACGCGGGCCGCACCGTGATCGTCGAGGGGGTGGTGACCGGCGATTTCCAGGGCGAAGGACAGCTCGGCGGCGTGTTCATCCAGGACGCGGGCGACGGGAATGAGGCCACCAGCGACGGAATCTTCGTCCACGACAAGGGCGCGAACGAACTGACCGTCGGGGACCGGGTGCAGGTCAAGGGAAAGGTGAGCGAGTACAAGGAACAGACCCAGATCACCCCCACCACGGTGACGAAACTGGACGGCGGCGATGCGGTGGCCCCACTCGAACTGAACCTGCCGGTCACCGACTGGGAACGCCACGAGGGCATGTTTCTCAGGTTTCCGCAGGCCCTGACCATCCTCGACTCCCACAATTTCGACCGCTACGGGGAAATCACCTACGGCACGAAACGACAGTGGGCACCGACCGGCGTCGTCGATCCGGGACAGCCCGCCATCGACCTGCTGGCCAGCAACAAGGCGGACCGCCTGACGGTCGACGACGGACGCAGCTCCCAGAATCCCACCCCTGCCGTCCACCCGAACGGGAAACCGATGGCCAAGGACAACTACTTCCGCAGCGGCGACCAGGTTGCGAACCTGACCGGTGTGCTGGGCTACAGCTTCGGTTCCTACCGGTTGCAGCCAACCACGGGCGCCGACCACACGGCCAGCAATCCCCGTCCCCCCGCCCCGGAGAAACAGGGAAACCTGCGGGTCGCCTCGTTCAACGTACTGAACTACTTCACCACCCTCACCTCGGACGACTCGCGGGCCCGGGGCGCCGACACCCCGGAGGAGTTCCAGCGGCAGCAGGCGAAGATCGTCGCGGCCATGACCGCCCTTGACGCCGATGTCTTCGGGTTGATGGAGATCGAGAACAACGGAACCGCCGTCGACGATCTGGTGGCTGCCCTCAACACCAAGGCCGGTGACGGCACCTACGCCGCGGTGAAAACGGGAAAGGTCGGGAGCGACGCCATCTTCCAGGCCTTCGTCTACAAACCGGCCACGGTGGAACCGGCCGGTTCCTTCAAGACCCTGGGCTTCGGCCACACCGGGAACCGGCCCTCGCTGCTCCAGACCTTCCGTCACAAGGACTCCGGCGAGCTGGTCAACGTGTCGGTCAACCATCTCAAGTCGAAGGGTTCGGCCTGCAAGGGCGACCCAGACACGGGCGATGGCCAGGGAAACTGCAACCAGACCCGCAACAAGGCCGCGGAGAACCTCGTCTCCTGGCTCCGGGGTGACCCGACCGGCCAGGGCGCCGCCCGCACCCTGATCATCGGCGACCTCAACTCCTACGACCACGAGGACCCGGTGAAAACCCTTGTCGAGGGGGGTTACGCCGACATGGAGAAGAAGTTCACCGGCGAACAGGCCTATTCCTACGTCTTCGACGGCATGTCCGGTTATCTGGATCACGCACTCGCGAACCAGGCGGCGGAAACCAGCATCGTCGACGCCCGGGCCTGGCACATCAACGCGGACGAGGCGGACATCTTCGACTACGACATGACCTACAAGAAAGCGGCGGAGCAGGAGCTCTACAGCCCCGACCCGTATCGTTCCTCCGACCACGACCCGGTGGTGGTGAGTCTCCGGCTCGGTAACCCCCGGATCCCGGAACCCTCGTCGCCGGCCCCCACCGAACCAACGTCGTCGAGCACCACCCTTCGCCCCGGCCTGCCAAGGACCAGCGGCTAACGCAACCAGTGGGCGAAAATGGACGCGGCGGTGGCCACGTTCAGCGAGTCAACGCCCGCCGCCATCTCAATGGTGAGGCAGAGGTCCGAGGCGGCCAGCCAGTCGGCGCTGAGCCCGTGCCCCTCGGAACCGAGCAGCAGCGCCAGTTTCTCCGGGGCCCGGTAACCGGTCAGCGGCGTTGCCTCCGGCGAGAGGGTGGTGGCGGCGAGCTCGAACCCGGCGGCCCGGAACCGGGCCAGGTCTGTGACGGAATCGGTCATGCGCCGCCACCCGACCTGGAAGCAGGTTCCCATGGAGGCCTTGACGGCCCGCCGGTAGAGGGGATCCGCCCCACCCGGGGAGATCACCACGGCATCCCACCCGAGGGCGGCGGCGACGCGGATGATGGATCCGACGTTCGCATGGTCGACGAGATCCTCGCACACCAGGACACGACGGGCACCCAGGATGAACTCCCACGGCGTCTCGCCGGGTCGTTCGAAGCTTGCGAGGGCCCCGCGGTGCACGTGGAAACCACTCACCTGTTCGATCAACCGGTCGTCCGCCACCAGGCACGGAACATCGGGCCGGGCCGCGAGCACGTCCCCCAGCCCGGGCAGCCATTTCGCCGCCAGCAGGAAGGACCTGGGACGGCACCCGGCTTCGGCGGCCCGCCGGATGATCTTGTCGCCCTCCGCGATGAAGATCCCCCGCTCCCCCTCCACCCTGCGTCGAAGCTGCGAGTCCCGCAACGAAACGTAGTCACCCATCCGGGGGTCGTCGGGGTCGGTGATGTCGAGGCGCATACCCGCGAGGGTAATGGGTGCCCCCACCGGAGGGCCGCCCCACCCAGGAAACGGATGCACTCACCGGGTTCACGAGCCATGAGAGTTCACCTTGCAGCAATGGATCGGTGTCCTGGTTTCCAATCAGCACATGACTGAACGGGCCCGGGCACACGCGGCGAACGGGCATTTCCCACCCGCTGCGGAGCGCTCGATCCTCTTGACGGGCTACTCTCGAAACGTGGTCCGAAAAATCCTGGCATCGGCGCTGGTCCTGGTCTCCCTGCTGTCGCTGGTCCACTTGGGCCGCACCACCCTGCCCGGGCTGCGCGGCCAGGATGTGGTCGCCTCCCAGGTTTCCTGGCTGGCCGAGAAGGCACCGTCGGCCACATCCGAGATGCAGGCGCTGTTCCCCGAGGGTGAGTTCTTCACCTGGGCTTTGACCGGCATGGCGGCCGGGAACCTGGCCCGTTCGGGTCGCGATCCCCAAAGCCACCTCGCACTCCTGGAACGGGCCATCGCTGAGACCGGGAACCCAGTGGTCGCCGGTCGTTTCGGCACCAACGATCCGCTGCCGCACGGAACCTTCTACCACGGGTGGCGGCTGCTACTGCTGGTGGAGCGTGCCGCCCTGACCGGGGATGCGGCGCAGCTGGCCGAGGTTTCCTCAGAGGCCCGGGCCATCGCGGGGGCCCTGGATGAGAATCCCCTGCCGTCGTCCTATCCCGGTTCGGCGTGGCCCTGCGACGTCGTCGTGGCGCTCGCCGCCGTGCACCGGGCCAGCCGGATCGTCGAGGTTCCCGGACTGGCCGGCGTCACCAAACGGTGGTTCGAGGCGATGGATGCGCACCGGGATCCGAGCAACGGGCTGCTGATTCACCAGCGCGGGGAGTCCCGGGCACGCGGCGCATCGCAGTCGCTCATCCAGGTGTTCCTGCCCGACATCGACCCGGAGCGGGCGGCCCGCGAGTGGGGGATCTACAAGCAGGCTTTCCTGTCCCCGACGCTGGGGTTGGTGGGGACCCGGGAACACGCTCACGGCGTCGACGCCCCCGGGGACGTGGATTCCGGACCGCTCATCAACGGGGTCTCAGCCAGCGCCTCCGCGGTGACGCTCGCGGCCGCCCGCCGCCACGGGGACGTCGAACTCGCCACGGTCCTGGACCGGGAGGCCGATCTGCTCGGCCTGCCATTGCCCGCAGGCTCGGGAACGGCCTTCGCTTTCGGTCTGCTGCCCGTCGGGGACGCCTTCGTCGCATGGGCGCGTTCGGTTCTGCTCGGGGAGGCCACCGGTGATCCCGCGCCCCAACCCTGGTGGTGGCTCATGTGGCTGACGGCCTTCATTCCCGGCGCCGCCGGAGGAGCTTTGTGGTTCGGGAGAAAAGTCCCGCGGGAAACCACCCCTGGCATGACCCGCTCGCCTTCCCGACGGAAACGCTTCACAGAGGAACTGTAGGCTCGGGTCTCGTGTGGTCGAAGATGAAGGACCCGTTCCTGTTGCTCATCCTGATCTCGGCCGGGATCGGCTACGTCCTCCCCGTCGAGGGAACGGCCGCCACGACGCTGGACTGGGTGACGAAGGCGGCGATCTTCGCGCTCTTCCTGGGCTACGGGGCTCGCCTGTCCGCGGCGGAGGCCTGGGCGGGTTTGAAGCACTGGCGGCTCCACGGCACGATCCTGGCCTGCACCTTCGTGCTGTTCCCCCTCATCGGGATCGGGCTGCTGCACCTGCCCTGGTACGGCACGGAACTCGCCCTGGGTCTGGCCTTCCTGACGCTGGTGCCCTCGACGGTGCAGTCGTCGATCACCTTCACCTCCCTGGCCCAAGGCAACGTGGCAGGGGCGATCGTCTCGGCGACGACGTCGAACCTGCTGGGGGTGGTGCTCACCCCGCTGCTGGTCATGGCGATCCTGCCCACCACCGGGGCCGCTCCCATCGGCTGGGAGGCCTTCGTTGCCGTGATGGTGCAGCTGCTGCTCCCGTTCATCCTGGGGCAGTGTTCCCGTACGTGGACGGCGGAGTTCATGGCCCGGCACAAGGCACGCCTGAAGTGGCTGGACCAGGGAGTGATCTGCCTCGTCGTCTACGGGGCCTTCTCCGACTTCCGGGTGACCGGGGTGCAGGTTGGGATCAGCGAGTTCAGCATCATGCTGGTGCTTTGTCTGGTCGTCCTGGTGTTCATGCTGCTGCTGACCAACCAGGTGGCGCAGTGGCTACGGTTCCCCCGGGACGACCGGGTGGCGATCGTCTTCTGCGGCACCAAGAAATCCTTGGCCACCGGGGTGCCGATGGCCACGGTGCTGTTCGCCGGTCAACCGGTGGGACTCATCGTCTTCCCCCTCATGGTCTTCCACATGCTGCAGCTGGTGGCCTGCTCGATCGTGGCCCAGCGCTGGGCCACTAGAACCGATGCCTGAGCCCTGAGCCCCGGAGCAGCTTCTCAAGCCAAGAAATTGACTCAAATCGCGCCCAATGATTGACACTCCACATCTCCTCAGGTATAGTGCCACAACTTATCCATTACGGGCCGAAGGAGTTCGTGATGAAGAAGAGAATCTGGATTGCAGCGCTGTCCCTGGCCTTGGCCTTGGGGGGCTGACAGCACCTGCTGTGGCTGAGACCAACCCGGTCGAAGAAGAGTGGGCCAAGATCAGCGAGAAAGTCAACAGCGATGCCGAACAAGGGCTCCTGGCTCCCGACAAAGGCGCTTCCGTTCTCGAGGTGTCACCCAGTGGAGCCCAGCCCATGTCCAGCAGCGGCGGTGGCGGAGGGAAAGGAACTGGCACGAGGAAGGGCTACATCGGCACCTACCCCGAGCGCAAGGGAGTCATCTTGGTGACCCCGGATGCGATCTCCGGGCTCATCCCCACCGGTCACGCTGGAATCGTGTACTCAAGTGAGACTGCGATTGAAGCTGTGGCTTGGAGTGTCAAGGCCCTCAACAACAACTGGTACGACAACAAAACCCAAGCCTATGGCGTCACGGTTAGAACCACCAGCCGCAGCCAAGACAGAGCCGCTGCCGACTGGGCGAAAAGGCAGGTTGGCAAGCCGTACAGCCTGCAGTACTGGAACATCAACCGCCGCGACAAGTTCTACTGTGCGCACCTGGTGTGGGCAGCCTTCAAGGACACCGTTGGTGTTGACCTCAACACCAACGCATACGGAGAAGCCATCCACCCCATGGAACTGGTTGACAACCCGAAGACTGCCGTGATCTACAAGATGAGGCCATGAAACGGCTCCTCACCGGGTTGCTGGTGGCGGCGGTGCTCGCCGCCGCCACCGCCTGCACCTCCCAGAGACCCACACCGGAGGACTGCGCCCACGGGGTGGCTGTGATCTGGTCCTCGGAACAGGCCAAACCCACCCACGTGGAGCTGTGGGACCAGCAGGGAAGACGTGCTTCGATCGAGGCCGATGTGCAGGGCGTCTTCGCCACAGCCGAATTCTCCGGCGAGCAGCCCTCCCAGTGGTTCGCCTCCAACGGGAACACCTTCCACGACCAGACCAACATCTCCCGGCTCGACCGCACCACCTGCTCGGTGCACAGCCACCGCACCAAAGAGGCTGGCGCCTTCGGCGTGGCCGAGGTCAACGATCACGTAGTGCTCTCCCATCTCTCACTCGGCGATCGAACCTGGCTCGAGGTCTACTCACAAACCGGTGAATTGATCACCACCTACCAGACCGGCCGGGATACACCTGGCTCCTTGGGAGCCGCAGGCGAAAACTTACTCGCATTAACCACTGAGAACCGAGATTTTTCTGACAGTTCCGAGGGGCTCTATGGACCGTTGAGAATCTTGATTCTCAAAGAACAGGGCGGCACCTACGACGAAGAGAGCCGCATCGACGTATCAACTCCTCTGGGGATTCCCCCCGTGGTCAGCACCATCAGTGATGCAACGATCATCGGTAACACTGCTTATTTCGTGCTACCCAACCTCGAGAACCAAGATGTTTCCCCCATTTTGAAAGAGACCCGGAGTGCGCTGAGTGTGGCCGACCTTTCCACAGGAGAGATCACGGAGATCCCCCTCGAGCAGGACGTTCCATACCAGGTGGAGCAGCACGAGGGCATGTTGTACGTGGCCCACACCTACCTGAACCCCGCGATCCGGGAGTTCGAGGAGTACCGCTACATCTCCCGTGTGGATCCGGCCACCCGGCAGGTCGAGACCTTCGATGTCGGCCCCAGGCTCAAAAAGATCGCCTTCTCCGAAGGCCTGCTGTACGTGCTCCACAACGACGCGGTAGAACCACCCGTGCTGGAGGTGTACGACCCGGGGACCATGGAGAAACTCGCCTCCCACGAACTGACCGCGCCCACCGGCGGGCACTACTACATCGGGGCCATCGGTCTCGGGCTCCCGGCCGAGAAGTCCGGGTGACACTGTGGGCGGGGCCATCCTGGCCTCCGCCCACAGCTCTCACTCCAGAGCCGAGGTCACTCGTCGGCGGCGCTCGGGTGGGTCATGTCGGCGGGAACCACCCACTGGTCGAACTGCTCGTCGGTCAGGAAGCCCAACTCCAGAGCCGACTCACGAAGCGAAAGGCCCTTGTGGTGGGCGTTCTTCGCGATCTTGGAGGCCTTGTCGTACCCGATGTGCCGGTTGAGGGCGGTGACCTGCATCAGGTTGGTGTCCAGGTTGGCCTGGATCCGTTCCTTGTTCGGTTCGATGCCGTAGGCACAGTTGGAGTCGAAGGAGACGCAGGCGTCGCCGAGCAGCTGGATGGACTCGAGCACGCACCAAGCCATGACCGGCTTGAACACGTTGAGCTGGAAGTTGCCCTGGGAGCCCGCGAAACCGACGGTGGCGTCGTTTCCGAAGACCTTCGTCGCCACCATGGTCATGGCCTCGCACTGGGTGGGGTTCACCTTGCCGGGCATGATGGAGGAGCCGGGCTCGTTCTCGGGAATGAGCAACTCGCCGATGCCGTTGCGGGGGCCGGACGCGTACCAGCGCACGTCGTTGGCGATCTTCATCAGGGCGTCGCCCAGGACCCGCAGCGCACCGGAGACCAGTACCAGCGCGTCGTGGGCGCCCAGCGCCGCGAAGAGGTTGGCGGCCTGCTTGAACTCGATGCCGGTCTCCTCGGAGATCTTCTCGGCGGTGAGCGCCCCGAACCTGGGATGGGCGTTCAGGCCGGTGCCGACGGCGGTGCCGCCGATCGCCAGTTCACGGGCACGCGAATCGGCGTACTCGATGCCCTCCAGGGCGAAGTCGATCTGGGCCACCCAGCCGGAGAACACCTGGCTGAGGCGGATCGGGGTGGCGTCCTGCAGGTGGGTGCGCCCGACCATGATCACGTCGTCGTACTGCTTGGCCTTCGCGTCCAGGGTGTCGCGCAGTTTCCGGACCCGCGGGTACATGGCCGCCAACTCGTTGACCACGGCGATGTGCATGGCCGTGGGGAAGGTGTCGTTGGACGACTGGCCGCGGTTGACGTGGTCGTTGGGGTGGACGGGGGTCTTGGTGCCGAGTTCACCTCCGGCCAGTTCGATGGCCCGGTTGGAGATGACCTCGTTGACATTCATGTTGGACTGGGTGCCGGACCCGGTCTGGAACACCACCAGCGGGAAGTGGTCGTCCAGTTTGCCCTCGATGACCTCGTCGCCGGCCTTGGCGATGAGATCGGCGATGTCGCGCGGAAGCTCCCCGAGCTCCGCGTTCGCCAGCGCCGCGGACTTCTTCAGGATGCCGAGCGCCTTGACCATCGGCCGACCCCACACGAAGGTCTCGCGCCCGATGTCGAAATTGTGAAGCGACCTCTCGGTCTGGGCACCCCAGTACCGGTCGGAGGCCACCTCAATGGTGCCCATCGAGTCGGATTCGGTGCGGGTGTTCGGTGTTGCCATTGGAACTCCTTTGCTCTGTCGCCAACGCCTCCAAGGTTATCGTCAACGAACAAGCATCGGGCCAGCGGGTGTTGCACACGTCTCCCGCTCTGCCGTTCTCAGCCCCGGGACGCGGGGCGGGAACGGGCGCTCCACCTGCCGTCATCGGTGCGGGCGACCACCAGGTCCATGCCGAATGCGGCACTCAGGTTGGCGTCGGTGAGCGTTTCCTCCAAGGGCCCGGCGGCGGTCACCCGTCCCCCGGAGAGCAACAGGCAGTGGGTGACACCGTCGGGGATCTCCTCGACGTGGTGGGTCACCAGGACGCTGGCCGGGGAGCCGGGATCCCGGAAGAGTTCGGTCAGAGTACTGACGAGAGCCTCGCGGCCCGCCAGGTCGAGCCCGCCAGCGGGCTCATCGAGGAGCAGCAGCTCCGGGTCGGTCATCAGCGCCCGGGCGATCTGCACGCGTTTGCGTTCCCCCTCGCTGAGGGTCCCGAAGGTGCGATCCGCCAGGTGATCCACGTAGAGGGAGTAGAGCAGGCCGCGGGCACGTCCCTCGTCGCCACTGTCGTATTCCTCGCGCCAGCGCCCTATCACCGCCCAGGCGGCTGAGATCACCACGTCGAGGACCCGTTCCCCGGCGGGAATGCGCTCGGCAAGGGAAGAGGACGTCAACCCGATGCGGGGCCGCAGTTCGAACACGTCCACCCGGCCCAGCACCTCGTCGAGCAGGCGAACCGTACCGGAGGTCGGGAACAGGTTCGCGGAAAGTATGGACAGCAGTGTGGTCTTGCCTGCCCCGTTGGGGCCCAGCAGCACCCAGCGCTCGTTCTCTCCGATACTCAGGTTCACCGAATCCAACAGGATCGAGGTTCCACGTCTGACCGTCACGCCTTCGAGCGCTGCCACCACTGCCATGCGGCCAACGTTACTCGTACCGGGGGTTTCGCGGGCAAGAACCTCGGATCCGCCCGCGAAACCCTCCGGGTCCCGTCAGGCCCCGGTGGAGTGGAGGCCGCCGTCGACGTGGATCACCTCGCCGGTGGTGGCGGGGAACCAGTCGGAGAGCAGCGCCACGACGGCCTTCGCGGTGGCCGTGGTGTCGGCGGGGTCCCACCCGAGAGGTGCCCGCTGTCCCCAGATGTCGTTGAACTCGTCGGCTCCGGGAATGGCCTTCTTCGCGATGGTGTCGATGGGGCCGGCGGCGACCAGGTTGGACCGGATGCCCTCGGAGCCCAGGTAACGGGCCAGGTAGCGGCTGGCCGATTCGAGTCCGGCCTTGGCCACCCCCATCCAGTCGTACTGCGGCCAGGTGACCCGGGCGTCGAAGGTGAGTCCGACGATGGAGGAACCGGCGTGCAGCAGCTCCCGGCAGGCCACCGCAAGCGACACGTAGGAGTAGGTGGAGGTGTTCAGGGAGATCCCGACGTCCTTCCACTCGGTGTTCAGGAAGGCCCCGCCGAGGGCCCGCTCGGGATTGGCGAAGGCGATGGAGTGGACGATGCCGTCCAGGCGGTCGCCGAAGTGTTCACGAAGCTGCCCGGGCAACGCCGCGAGGTGTCCGGGATCGGTGACGTCGAGTTCCAGCACGGGCGGAACGGTCGCGAGCCGCCCGACGACGCGCCGCGTCAGTCCGACGGCCCGTCCGAGGTTGCTGACGACCACCTTCGCGCCTTCGGCCTGCGCGATCTCGGCGACGCGGTAGGCGATGGATGTGTCCATGGTCACTCCGGTGACCAGGATGTTCTTGCCTTCGAGGATTCCCATGTAGATGCTCCTTGGTTTTTCTCAGTGACCCATTCCGAGGCCGCCGTCGACCGGGATGACGGCGCCCGATACATATCCTGCCCCAGCGAGGAACAACGCCGCGCCCGCGACATCCTCGGCCCGCCCGAGGCGTGCTGCCGGGATTCGTTCCCGGTAGCCCTCGACGACCTTCTCGTCCAGTGCCGCGGTCATGTCGGTCTCGATGAACCCGGGGGTGATCACGTTGGCGGTGATGTTCCTGCCTCCCAGTTCGCGGGCGAGGCTGCGGGCCATGCCGATCAGCGCCGATTTGGAGGCCGCGTAGTTGACCTGCCCGGGTGATCCGAGCAATCCGACCACCGAGGAGATCAGGATGATTCTCCCGAACCGGGCGCGGGTCATGGGCCGGACCGCCCGCCGCACCACGCGGAAGGTGCCAGTCAGGTTGGTGTCGATCACCGCGTCCCAGTCCGCATCCGACATCCGCGCCAGCAGGGTGTCCTTCGTGACACCGGCATTCGCGACGAGCACCCCCACGCTCCCCAGCCCGGCCTCGGCCCTCTCGAAGGCCGCGTCCACCTGGGCCTGGTCCGTGATGTCGCATTCAACGGGCAGCACACCCTCGGGAACCTCACCTCCGGCGCGATGGGTGCCCGCGACACGGTACCCCGCGTCGCGGAACTTCTCGGCGATGACACGGCCGATGCCGCGCGTCGCCCCGGTAACGAGAACAACAGGCTTGTCTTGCACGGACCAAACACTATCGTGGGCGCCGTGATGGCCGACCGCCCCGTTCCCGAGGGACTCTCCCACGTGGTTCCCTGGCTCCGCTGCCCGGTCTGCACCGCACCCTTGGAATTGGCCGGCAGGACACTCGGCTGCGAGCACCGCCACTGCTTCGATGTCGCCCGGCAGGGGCACCTGAACCTGCTGCTGCGCGCCGCACCGAAAAATGCCGACACCCCCGGGATGCTCGCCGCACGCGACCGTTTCCTGTCCGGGGGTTGGTACGAGCCACTGACCCGGAGGGTGATCACCGCCCTGGCCGGTGTACACCGGGTACTCGAGGTGGGAGCCGGAACGGGCCACTACATCAGGGCGTTCCTCGACAAGATCCCCGAAGCCATCGGGCTTGCAGTGGACGTATCCCCGGCGGCCTGCCGCCGTGCTGCCGGACGCAGCCCACGCCTGGGATCCGTCGTCGCCGACGTCTGGCGTCGCCTACCCATCGCCACGGGAAGCCTGGAGGCAGTGCTCTGCGTGTTCGCTCCCCGCAACCCGGCCGAGTTCGCCCGGGTACTCACCCCGGGCGGGCGGCTCGTGGTGGTGACCCCGGGCCGGGATCATCTCGTGGAGCTGCGCGAATCGCTCGGCCTGCTGGGGCTCGACCCGGAGAAACTGGAACGGCTGGACGGTTCCATGACCGGTTTCGACCTCGTGGACCGGCAGGAACTCACCCATCCGTTGAACCTGTCCGCCGAAGCCGCAACCGACCTCGTCGCGATGGGCCCGAATGCCTTTCACACCCACCCGGCCCCCACTGCGGCGAGAACCACCGCGGCCTTCGTCATCAGCATGTTCCGGCGGCTGTAGGTCCACTTCCCGAACCGGGAAGGCGGGCCCGCTCCCGGAAAACCTCTAAACTGATGGCGTGCTGCATTCCGTCCTCAGTCCCTCACGCGCCATCAAGACGCGCCTGCGGCTGAATCACTGGAGCCTCTTGGCCGTGATCGTGTGCGCCTGCCTGCTCATTTTCGCCTCGACGGTGGTCAACGAGGATCAGGTGGCCCACACAGGAGTGAGTTTCTTCCAGCTTTTTCTGACCTCAGCGGTTGCGATCCTCGCCGTCGCAACCACCATGAAGCTGCGCGAGGACCCGACCCGGGAGCCCCCGCCCCGAGCCTTGGTCATCGCCACGGCGGCTTTCACCCTCCTTCTGGTGCTCGCAGTGGTGTCGCTGCCCCTGACGAAACACTGGGTCAGCGTGCAGTATGGAACCCCCTCGGCGGTGGTTCCCGTTCCCCTGTCATACCTCGTGAACCCCTTGATAACGGCGGGCTTGTCCTGTCTGCTCGCCGTCCTGGCCGTCAACCTGGTCCCCCCTTCCCAACAGTTCGAGATCCTCTGGTGGTTCGCATTCGCCGGTGCCGTGACGACCCCCATAGGCGTGTGGTGGAACGCCAGCAACGCGGAGTTGTATGGTCGCTGGGCCACCCGCCTCGCAGGCGCCGCCGTGCTGCACACCGCTCTTCTGCTGGGGCTGGCAATCTGTGTGGCAGCGGTGATCGTGGGGCATCGAAGGGTTCTCTCGGCGCTGTCCTCAGCGGCGTACGTGATCTGGATCATGGCAACCGGGGCCCGGACCGGCGTCATCACTCTCGCCCTGTTCATGGCTCTGTTCATCCTGCCTTCGATCATTGACATGGCCAAGCGCCGCCCGAACCGTTTGCCCCTGATCGTCTCCGGTGCCGTGGCCGGCATGACGGCCTTCACCGCTGTCGCATGGCACGTCATGGAACAGCGCGGTTTCAAACTCACCGGTGCAGGACGTGTCGAGACCTGGGTGTACGGCATTGAGCAGGCACTCGGCTCACTTCCAACCTTGGTTTTCGGAGTTGGCTATGGCGTGCTGTGGCCTTGGTACGCCTTCGAGACCAAGAGCCTCCCCCAGGCCGGCGCCCATGGCCCGAAGCAGATGCCCGAGGGCATCACCCTCTCGCACGCCCACAACACCTACGTGGCGGTTTTTTCGGAGCAGGGGCTGGTTGGTCTTGCCCTGTTGCTCGTGCTGGCCGGGGTCGTCTGCTGGGCTTGGTGGCGGGCACGCGGAATAATTGAGCGCGCGATTGCATCCGGTTTGGTGGCGACTCTCGTGGGTTTCGCCTTCGACACGTATCTGACGAAGAACTTTCCCGTGAGTTTCATCTGGTGGTCGGCGCTGGCTTCGCTCCTGGTGATGATGAACCATCGCCGCACCCGTGAACCGGAACCACTGCAGCTGCTGGAAGCTGCCTCCGCCGGAGCCACGACTCCGGCGCGTGTGCTCACACTCGGGCATCGCTGACGACCAGACACGCCGCGAGCTTGGCCCCTGCTGCTTCCAGGAGATCGATGGTTTCCTGGACCTTCTTCAGCGCGTCCCGGCGATCCGCGAGAACAACGGTCACTTCTCCCCCGGACACAGTTCGCAGGGCGACGGGGTCGGCCCCGTTCGGGGCGGCCGCCACCGCCGTCGCCTCAGCACCCAGTTGTTCCCCGAGGCCCCGGCACCACGGCCCCAGATTCACCCTTTCCCCGGTCCCCACCAGGACCGCTCTCCCTGTCGCCGACTCCTTCAGGTGAGGAGAAAGCACCGCGGCAAGCTGTTCGAACGCCGTCTGGTCCGCCTCGGCGCGAAGCACCAACCTTCCGCTGGCGGCCAAGGCACCACCCGATGCGACCATGGGCCGCAACGAGGCCAACCCCCAGACGACGATGAGCCCGACGGCGAGGCCCAGCACGCCCCCCGCAAACGTTGAGGTCACACGGCCAACACCTGCCGAGACCGGCTTCGCGGGAGCCGTCATGGCCTCCGCCCGGATCAGCGGTTGACTTCCCGGATGCAGAGCCCTGATCTCATTGGTCAACTCAGCGGCCAAAGCCTTGGCCACCGCAGCGGACTGCTCCGCGCTCGGAAGGGAGACCGTGATCGTGATGACCTGGTCCGTGACTGTGACCGCGGTCGCGCCCGCCACATCCGAGGCCGTCATTCCCAGTACTTGGGATGCCACCCGGTCGGGCACATCGTTCCCCTGAGCGAGTGCTTGGTAGAGCGACATCTCGGAACGGATCACGGACGTGACGTGCTGCACATCCTCGGGGGTTCCCACCGAGGGAGCGGCCAGGACCACCACCCGCGAGGTGGTGCTGTAGACGGTGCGGGCGGCGTTGCCGACGACCCACCCGCCAGTCAGGCCCGCCACGGTGGCGACCGCGATCACCAGCCAGGACCGCGTCAGGGCGCTCGCGAAATCGCGCAGGTTCATGTCACTCCAGGGACGTCGACGTTCGGACGACACAATTATAACGACGATCGTTATAAACGGTCGAGACGGCAGCCTACAGTCCCAGGAACTTCCTGAACTCCTCACACGCCCGCTCGGCCCGTTCCCGGGTGGGCATCTCACAGAAGATACGCAGGAGCGTTTCGGTTCCGGAGAACCTGGCGATGATCCAGCCGTCCTCGAAGTAGACCTTGCAGCCGTCCCGGTACGAGACCTCGCGCACGTTCTCCGAGAACTCCGGCAGCAGACGGCCCTCCATGAGGACCCTCGAGATCTCCCGTTTGCGTTCCGGATCGAACGTGAAGTCGGTCTCGGCCATGTGGCGGGGAGCGAACTGCCCCGTGATTTCCTCGTAGATCTCGCTCATGGGCTTGCCGACCACGGCCAGCATCTCCACCAGCAGGGTAGCGGCGTAGATCCCGTCCTTGCCGGAGATGTGTCCCCTGACGGTCAGCCCGCCGGAGGACTCGCCGCCGATGATCGCGTCGGTTTCGAGCATCTTCTCCGAGACCCACTTGAACCCGACGGGAACCTCGTGACACTCCTGCCCGAACTGGTGGGCCACCTCATCGAGCAGCGACGTGGTGGCCACGTTGCGGACCACGGGACCCCGCCACCCCTTGTACTTGAGGAGGTAGTAGTAGAGGATCACCAGCAGCTGGTTCGGGTGCAGGAAGTTTCCCTTGTCGTCAATGACCCCGAGCCGGTCGGCATCGCCATCGGTCGCTATCCCGAGGGCGCAACCGTTGTCCACCACGTAGCGTTTCAACGACTCCAGGGAAGCGCTGTTGGGAGAGGGCATACGCCCCCCGAACAGGGTGTCGTGGCGGTCGTGGATGACGTCCACCTCGCAGCGGGCCGTCATGAGGATGGTCTGCAGCGAGGTGCGGGAGACCCCGAACATCGGGTCCAGTGCGATCTTCAGGCCGGCTCGGCGGATGGCGTCCATGTCCACCTGGTCGATGATCGAATCGATGTAGCCGTTGAACGGATTTATCTGGCGGATCAGTCCCCGCGCGACGGCCTTGTCGTAGGGCACCTGCCCGATCCTGGCCTCACGGGCGCCCTCGAGTTTCGTCATGCGTTCCTCGATGTCGCGCGTGACCCCCTCGTCCGCGTCCCTGCCGCCCGCCGTGAACACCTTGATCCCGTTGTAGAGGGCGGGGTTGTGGGAGGCCGTTATGGCCATGCCGTAGGGCAGCCCGAGGTTCTTGACGGTCCACATGATCAGGGGGGTGGGGGCCTGGGCGATCCTGATCACCCGGCACGCCACCCCCTCCCCCGCGAACACTTCTGCAGCCCACCTGGCGGCGATGTCGGAGAGGAATCGCCGGTCGTAGCCGATCACGAGCCCCTGGTCCTGGTTTCCCTCCTCCTTGATGCGCTGGGCGAGCGCCCCGCAGAGCAGTCTCACGTTGCTGCGGGTGAATTCGTCACCGATGATCGCCCGCCAGCCGCCGGTTCCGAAGTTGATGCGCGCCATGACATGGCCCTTTCCTTGCTCCTGGACTGCGCTCAGCGTAGACAATTCTGATCGAAAAACTGTTCAACTTTGCACATTATTTGCGCAAAATGTGCAACATGTTCAGGCAAGGGCGATGAGCTCGGCGTAGTCGTCGCTCCACAGGTCCTCAACCCCATCGGGCAGGACCAGCACCCGATCCGGCTCCAGGGCCTTGACGGCCCCCGGGTCGTGGGTGACGAGCACGACGGCCCCCGAGTAGGAACGCAGGGCGGACAGCACCTCCGCGCGGGAAGCCGGGTCGAGGTTGTTCGTCGGCTCGTCGAGCAGCAGCACGTTGGCGGCCGAGACGACCAGCATGGCCAACGCCAGGCGGGTCTTCTCCCCGCCCGAGAGCACCTTCGCGGGTTTGTCCACGTCATCCCCGGTGAACAGAAAGGACCCGAGCACCTTGCGAACCTCCACATCACCCAGGTCGGGGGACGCGGAGACCATGTTCTCCAGCACCGATCTGCTGACATCGAGGGTCTCGTGTTCCTGTGCGTAGTAGCCGAGCCGGGCCCCGTGACCCAGGATCCGCTGCCCCACGTCGGGTTCCTCCAGCCCGGCGAGAAGCCGCAGCATCGTGGTTTTTCCGGCACCGTTCAGTCCGAGGATGACGACCTTGGATCCCTTGTCGATGGCGAGGTCGACGGCGGTGAACACCTCCAGTGAGCCGTAGGCCTTCGAGAGGTCGCGGGCCATCAACGGGGTTTTTCCGCAGGGAGCCGGTTCGGGGAACCGGATCCGGGCCACCTTGTCGTGTTCCCGCTCCCCCTCGACGCCGGACAGCAGTTTCTCCGCGCGCCTGGCCATGTTCTGTGCGGCTACCGCCTTGGTGGCCTTGGCGCGCATCCGATCGGCCTGCGCCATCAGCTGCGACGCCTTGCGTTCCGCGTTCAGGCGTTCCCGTTTGCGGCGTTTCTCGTCGGTCTCCCGCTGCTGCTGATAGCGTTTCCAGTCCATCGCGTAGAGATCCAGTTCGGCGCGGTTGGCGTCCAGGTGGAACACCTTGTTCACCACCGCCTCGAGCAGGCCGACGTCGTGGCTGATCACCACCAGGCCGCCCCCGAAGCTCTGCAGATAGCCCCTCAGCCACGTTATGGAGTCCGCGTCGAGGTGGTTGGTGGGTTCATCCAGCAGGAGGGTGTCGGCGTCGGAGAACAGGATCCGGGCCAGTTCGATCCGGCGTCGCTGACCACCCGAGAGGGTGTAGAGCGGCTGCCCGAGGACACGGTCCGGCAACCCGAGGTTGGCGGCGATCCGGGCCGCCTCGGCCTCGGCGGCGTATCCCCCCGCCGACAGCAACGCGTTCTCGGCGCGGGCGTAGGCCGCCATGGCCTTCTCCCGTTCGGTTCCCCGTGAGGAGCTCATCTCCTGCTCGGCCCGCCTGAGACGCGCCATCACCTGATCCAGCCCGCGGGCCCCCAGGATCCGGTCGCGCGCGAGCTGCTCCGGTTCCCCAGAGCGGGGGTCCTGCGGCAGGTAGCCGAGCCGCCCGGACCGGGTGACGGTGCCGGCTGCGGGCAGTCCCTCCCCCGCGAGTATGCGGGTCAGAGTCGTCTTCCCGGCGCCGTTGCGGCCGACCAGCCCGATACGGTCCCCCGCGGCTACCTGGAAACTGACCGGGGACAACAGGAGCCGCGCCCCGGCGCGTACCTCCACATCCTTGACCTGCAGCACGTCGGCGAAGTTTACCCACCGGGGCGCGTGGCTGCGGGTTTCACCACCCACCCGGTATCCCGCTGACCCCCGGGGTCTGGCACCATGAAAAGGTGGCAACCGCGAGTCGCCACCCCAGCTGAGTCAGGAGTTAGAACATGGGTTTCATCAAGGCCTTCACGGGCGCCCTCGGCGGCGTCTTCGCCGATCAGTGGCTGGATTTCCTCACGGTCCCCCGGGGCATCAGCCCGACAGCGGCGTTCTTCCCGGCCGTCCACGAGGGCAGGAACGCGGGGCGTGGTTCCAACACCAAGGGCTCGGAGAACATCATCAGCAACGGCTCGAAGATCGTGGTTCCCGACGGTTACGGCCTCGTCTCCTTCCAGGACGGGCGGGTCACCGGCTTCGTGGCGGAACCCGGCGGGTTCGAGTTCCGCGGCCAGGATCCCTCCTCCCAGTCGGTTTTCGCCGGTGACGGGGTGTTCGGCCAGGTGATCCGTAACACCTGGGAGCGCATCAAGTTCGGCGGACGGCCGGGCGCCATGCAGCAGGTCTTCTTCGTCAACCTCAAGGAGCTCCCGGACAATCGCTTCGGCACCCAGTCCGAGATCTACTGGGACGACGCCTACCTGGGCGCGCAGGTGGGAGCGATCACCCGCGGCACCTACACCCTCCGCATCGTTGATCCCCTCCTGTTCGTCTCCACCGTCATCCCGGGCGCCGTGATCGCGAACAACCAGGTCTTCGACTTCGATGACATCGACAATCCCGTCAGCGAACAACTCTTCACCGAGGTGGTGGCCAGCCTGGGTGCCGCCTTCTCGAAGTACACAAACGACCCCGAGCGGGGAAACCGCATCACCCGGCTGCAGCAGGATTCCATCGGGTTCGCGAAATCCCTCAGCGCGGCCGTCGAGGAGAACTACCAGTGGCGTTCCGGGCGCGGCCTTCTCATCGAACGTGTCGCCTTGGCGGCCATCGAGTACGACGCCGACACCCGAGCGCTGCTTTCCGACGTGAAGAAGGCGGACGCGCTGCGCGGGGACCGGGGCGCATCCTTCATGCAGCAGTCCGTGGCCCGGGGGATCCAGTCCGCGGGCGAGAACGGGGGCGGCCAGGGCCTGGTCGGCATGGGCATCGGTGTTCCCATGATGGGCGGGATGATGGGAGGCTTTCAGCAGCCGGCGCAGCAGCCCGCACCCGCACAACCCGCGCAGCCCGAACAGCCCGCGCAGGCGGCCCCCCAGGAGGATCCCGTCGCGAAACTGAAGCAGATGAAGGAACTGCTCGACGCCGGAGTGGTCTCCCAGGAGGAGTTCGACACGCTGAAGAAGCGACTGCTCGGGCTGTAAAGAGGACACGAAGCCATGACAGCCTCCGGAAGTGGCGGCCAGGGCTGGGGGCAGCAACCCTGGCCGCCCGGGTATCCCCAGCAACAACCACACGGCTACCCTCCCCCGCAGCAGGCCACCGGGTATCCCCAGGCCCAGCAGCCCTGGCCCGGGTATCCTCCGCAACCGGGGGTTCTCCCGCCCCAGCAGGCGCCTCGCGCCCTGAGCGATAATCCGTACGCCAATCTGGGTCACGTCGCGGGGCCACCCCCTGTTCCCGCTGCCCCGGGCAACCCCGGGACACCTGCGCCTCCGCAGCAGGACGTCCAGGAGCCGGCGCCCGGTCCCCAGGTGATCGAGCTTCCTGACGACGGCCGCACCGGCGTGATGATCAAGTGCACCAGTTGCGGGGGCACGGACATCCGTTACGTCGTCGAGGCCCGCTCCTTGGTCTGCGCGAACTGCCGGTCCCGCTACAACGAACCCCGCCTGGAGGACCAGGTGGACCTGACCGGGGGAATCCAGGACCTGGAGGGCACCGTGGTGACCCATTCCTCGCAGGACCTGGCCGGGCAGAGCATGGTGACCCTGAAGTGCACCGGCTGCGGCGCGGAGGTGGTCATCGACGCGCACGAGACCGTGCAGGTGCGCTGCCACTGGTGCCGCAGCTATCTCTCCCCAAACTCCAGGATCCCGAACGGGGCGACCCCGGACGCGGTGGCCCCGTTCCTGGTGCTGCAACACGACGCCGTGGAGATCATCCGCGAGTTCGTGAACCAGCGGAAGTTCTACGCCCATCCCAGGTTCAAACAGGAGTTCACCCCCGAGAACGTGGTCGGCGTCTACCTGCCCTATTTCGTGTTCGACGGGCAGGCGCATGGCGATCTGACGGGACGGGGCGAGGTACAGACCGGAAGCTGGACCGAGAAACACGGGGATTCCTGGGAAACCTACTACTCCGCTGATGCCTACAACGTTGCACGCAGTTTCGACATGAGCATCGATGACCTGCTGCTGGAGTCCAACCGGGAACGCGGAAACATGGGCGACCCGTCGCAGACCAACAACATCATCAATGCGATCCTGCCGTTCAACGTGAAGGACGCCCTGCGTTACAGCCCGAACTATCTTCGCGGCTTCACGAGCGAACGCCGCGACGTGAACATCACCGAGATGGATCACATCGTCCGGGACCGCCTGCTCAGCATCGCCCGTGCGAAGGGGGAGAACATGGTGGAGAGGTACGACCGGGGTGTCCGCTGGGACACCGAACACGTGGATCTCCGGGGTTCGCGCTGGGTGACGGTTTATCTGCCGGTGTGGTTGTACTCCTACTACCAGCCCGATCGCGGGCTGAAACATTTCGTGGCGGTCAACGGTCAGAACGGCAAGGTGATGGGGTCGGTGCCCATCAACCGGACGATGCTGTACCTGATGACCTTCCTGGTCTTCGTCATCGGCACCGTGATCGGGCTGGTGTTGTTCGTGGCAACCTTGTGATGGGAGCGGACATGTCCTTCTGGATGGTTTTGTTGGAACGCTCGTCCTCGGGAGTTATCCGGCTTGCCCTGCTGGCGCTGGGGCCGATCGCCGCCATCGCCTTCTACGGCTCCATCATGTCGCGGTACCGAAACGCCGACAAGTCGTACCAGTTCGAGGAGACCACCCGCGTCGAACTCCAGGACGTCCAAGGGTCGGACACCTACCTCGAGTCCATCAGCCGCACGCAGGAAAAGCACGTGGAGGGCCACGAGTACTCCAAGGAACCGAGAAACCGGCTGCGGACGTGGTAGGGATTCCGGGCACCGCCCGCAAAGCGGCCGCGGGGATCCGTCAGCTGCCCGCCAGGAAATTGAGGATTGCCGCGTTCCACTGATCCGCGTGGGAAACGTTGATCCCGTGAGGCCCACCCTCGATCACGACCAGCTGCGCCTGCTGCACGTATTCGGGCATGCGGGCGCTGGACTTTGCCAGCGGGACGTTCTGGTCCCCGTCGCCGTGGATCACCAGCAGCGGAACGTCGATGCGACGGCAGTCCTCGCGCAGGTCCTCGGTCCAGGTGAGAATGGTCGCGACCGCGGCGTGCGGAGCCGACTGCCGGGCAATCTCAACCGCCTGCTGCCGGACCTCCTCGGGAACGGTGAGCCCCTGGTCGTTGCTGTAGAACCAGCCGCAGAACTGGTCGACGAAACCGGCGTGGTCGGCGGCGCAGGCATCCGCCAGCTCCTGGAATCCCTCGCGGGGCATGGCACCGTCGGGATTGTCCTTCGTGATGCACAGGGCCGGGCAGACGGACCCGGACAGGATCGCCGCACCGACACGCCCCGATCCGCGCGTCGCCAGGTAGCGGGCCACCTCACCACCACCCATGGAGAACCCGAGCAGGACAGCGTCACGCAGGTCGAGGCCGGTCAGCAGGGCGTCCAGATCGGCGGCCAGGGTGTCGTAGTCGTAGCCGTCGCGGGGTTTCCCGGACTGCCCGAACCCACGCCGGTCGTAGGTGATCACCCGGTATCCGGCGGCGGCGAGCACCTTGGCGTTGTCGGCGAACGCGGCCCCGGACAACGGCCAGCCGTGGATCATCACAATGGGTCGCCCGGACCCGATGTCGGTGTAGTTCAGGTTCACCTGGTCCGGTGTGGTCAGCTTCGGCATCTTCGCCCTCCAATCATCGGTTTTCCCCGAGACTACTCGACACCCCACCGCAACGGCGTCGGACCCGGTTCCCGGGTTTTCTGATCCCGACACCCTTGCGTGGGTTGCTGTCTCAGAGGTTGTAGCCGATGGCCCGCAACTGTTCGCGACCGTCCTCGGTGATCATCTCCAGGGTCCACGGCGGCAGCCACACCCAGTTGATGGTCACCGAGTTCGCGAGGCCGTCGAGCGCGTACTTCGTGTCGTACTCGATGCGGTCGGTCAGCGGGCAGGTGGGTGAGGTGAGGGTCATGTCGAGGGTGACGTTGGCCTCCTCGTCCACGGTGACCCCGTAGAGCAGGCCGAGGTCGACGACGTTGACCATCAGTTCGGGGTCGACGACGTCCTTCATCGCCTCCTCGATCTCCTCCTCGGTGGGGATCGGGGTGGCCGAGTCGTCGCCGGGCAGTTCGTCCTTGACCAGATCCGAAGGACGCGGGTCGGGGGTGTACATCAGTTCTCCTTCGCTGAGGCCTTGCTGACGGCGTCCCGCAGGGCCGCCCAGGCGAGCAGGGCGCACTTGACGCGTGCGGGGAACTTCGAGACGCCGGCGAAAGCGATGGCGTCCTCGAAGCGGTCCTCGTCGGGGGTGATCTCTCCCTTGGAATGCATCATCTCCAGGAAGTCGTCATACAGCCCGGAGAAGTGGTCGGTGTCCCGGCCGATCACGAGATCGCCCAGGACGGACGTGGATGCCTGCGAGATGGAGCATCCCTCACCGTCGTATGACATGTCTGCGATCGTATCGCCGTCCAGGTGGACGCGCAGGGTCAGCTCGTCGCCGCAGGAGGGGTTGACGTGATGCACCTCGGCCTCGTACGGCTCCCGCAGTCCGCTGTGATGCCTCTCGCGGTAGTGGTCGAGGATGATCGTCTGATAGAGCTCGTCGAGGTTCATCGTGCTCCGAAGTAGTCGCGGGTGAACACCAGCGCGTCCGCCAGTGCGTCGATCTCCTCCCGGGTCGTGTACAGGTGGGCCGATGCCCGGGTGGAACTCTGATGACCGAGTCTCCTGTGCAGCGGCCTGGCGCAGTGGTGCCCGCCCCGGATGGCGATGCCGCGGGAGTCGAGCACCTGCATGACGTCGTGCGGGTGGATGCCCTTCAGGTTGAACGAGCACGCCGATCCGCGTTCCACGGCTTCCGCCGGTCCCAGCAGCAGCAGCCCGTCGATGCTGGTCAGCTTGGCGAGCATGTACTCGGTCAGCTCGTGTTCGTGAGCGGCGATGGCGTCCATCCCGATCCCCTGCAGGTACCTGATGGCGGCGGCGAGCCCGGCCGCCTGGGCGATCGGCGGGGTTCCGGCCTCGAAACGGTGGGGCGGGTCCGCGTAGGTGGAGTGGGTCATCTCGACCACCTCGATCATTTCCCCCCCGCCGAGGAAGGGTGGCAGGGATTCCAGGAGCTCTCCCCTGCCCCACAGCACACCGATGCCGGTCGGGCCGCACATCTTGTGTCCGGTGAAGGCCACCAGGTCGGCTCCAAGCTCGGTGACGTCGATGCTCTGGTGAGGTGCCGACTGGGATGCGTCGGCCACCATCACCGCACCGACCGCATGGGCCTTGGCGGCGATCTCGGCCACCGGGTTGCGGGTGCCGAGCACGTTGCTCACGTGGGCAACGGACACCACCCTGGTGCGTTCGTTGATCAGCCCGTCGCGTTCGGCGGCCTCAAGGTCGAGCCGCCCCTCGTCGGTGACGTCGAACCAGCGGAGCACCGCCCCGGTCCGTTCACACACCAGCTGCCAGGGAACGATGTTCGAGTGGTGTTCCATGACGGAGATCACCACCTCGTCGCCGGGGATCAGCCGGGCCGCCAGGGTGTTGGCCGCCAGGTTGAGCGCCTCGGATGCGTTCCTGGTGAAGATCACCTCCTCTGGCGCCGCGGCACCGATGAAGGACGCCACCAGGCCCCGTGCCCCCTCATAGGCCTCGGTGGCCTCAGCGCCGAGCACGTGCATCGCGCGCGCCACGTTGGCGTTGTGCTGCAGGTAGTGCTCGGCGATCGCGTCGACGACCACCCGGGGTTTCTGGGAGGTGTTGGCCGAATCCAGGTAGACCAGAGAATGTTCCCCCACCCTGCGCGTCAGGATGGGAAAATCCCGTCGGATAGTTTCGACGTCAAAGGTCACTTCGGTCCTCTCCTTCTTCGACTGCCGTTACCTGGCCCCGGGCGGCTCAGGCGTTGGCGGCTGCCGCCTTGACATAGGCCTCGTAGCCCTCGGCCTCGAGTTTGTCGGCCAGCTCGCGTCCGCCCTGGTCGACGATGCGGCCGTCGACGAAGACGTGAACGAAGGTGGGGTCGATGTAGCGCAGGATACGGGTGTAGTGGGTGATGAGCATCACGGCCCGGTCCCCCTGGGCCGAGTAGCGGTTCACGCCATCGGCAACGATGCGCAGGGCGTCGATGTCGAGGCCGGAGTCGGTTTCGTCGAGGATGGCGGCCCGGGGGTTGAGAAGCTCCAGCTGGGCGATCTCGTGGCGTTTCTTCTCACCACCCGAGAAACCCTCGTTGACGGAACGCGCAGAGAAGGAGCTGTCCAGGTTCAGGCGGTTCAGGACGTTCTCGACGTCCTTGACCCAGGTGCGGATCTTGGGGGCCTTGCCGTCGAGCGCGGTCTTGGCGGTGCGTAGGAAGTTCGCCACGGACACCCCCGGCACCTCGACCGGGTACTGCATCGCCAGGAACAGGCCTTGCCGGGCGCGTTCATCGACGGTGAGGTCGGTCAGTTCCACTCCGTCGAGGGTCACGGACCCGGAGGTGATCTCGTACTTGGGGTGTCCCGCGATGGCGTAGGCGAGGGTGGATTTCCCGGAGCCGTTGGGGCCCATGATCGCGTGCACTTCACCGGAGTTCACGGTGAGGTCCACGCCCTTGAGGATCTGTTTGGACCCCTCCTCGGTCAGGACGTCGACGTGGAGGTCGGAGATGACGAGATTGGACATGGTTTTCAGGACTCCTGGAATTCGGTGATGGGGTGGTCGAGATCGACCAGCACCTGCTGGTCCTCGATCTGGACCGGGTAGACGTTGACGGGTTCCGTGGCTGGCAGGCAGAGGGCGCGGCCGCTTCGCAGGTCAAAACGGGAGCCGTGGAGGTAGCACTCTATCGAGCCGTCCTCGACGTCCCCGTCGCTCAGGGGAACGTGCCCGTGACTGCAGAGATTGTGGATGGCGAAGTACTCGCCCCGGTGAAGCACGATGGCGATCTCGTGTTCGTCGACGGCGAGCGGGATCTCGGGGATCAGCTCGTCGAGGGTGGCGACGGTGACGAAGCTCACTGAGCGGCCCTCATGGCCTCGGCCGCCATGTCGAGTTCCTTCTCCACCTGGACCAGCAGCCTCTCCTCGATCTCGGGAACGCCGATGCGCCGGATGATGTCGTTGAAGAAACCGTGCACTACGAGGCGTCTGGCCTCGGCCTCCGGGATGCCGCGGGAGCGCAGGTAGAAGAGCTGGAGGTCATCGAACCGGCCGGTGGTGGAACTGTGACCGGCCCCCTCGATCTCACCTGTCTCGATTTCCAGGTTGGGAACGGAATCGGCCCGGCAGCCGTCGGTGAGGACGAGGTTCTTGTTGGACTCGTAGGTTTCGATGCCCTCGGCGACCTTCCGGATCAGCACGTCACCTATCCACACCGAGTTCGCACCCTCGCCCTGCAGCGCACCGCGATAGTCCACGTTGGATCTGGTCTTCGGGGTGTTGTGGTCGACGAAGAGGCGGTGCTGGATGTGTTGCCCGGCATCGACGAAGTAGAGACCGTACTGCTCGAGCTCACCGCCGGGGCCTGCGAAGCGGGCGTTCTCCTGGAGCCGGATCACGGCGCCACCGAGCGATGCCTGAACGGTGCGGACCCGGGCGTCACGTCCGACCTCGAGGCTGATCTGACCGCCGTGGACGGCATCGGCATCCCAGTCGTTGACGTACACGAGGTTCACCTCGGCTCCATCACCGACCCGGACGTCGTACTTCGCGGCGTAGGATCCGCTGCCCTTGTAGTGGAACACGATGGTGGCGCGGGAGTTGGCCCCGACCTCCAGCACGAAGACCTCTGCCGCCTCCGCGCCGTTCCCGGTCCCGACGTGGACGTTGGCCTGGTCGAGTTCGGTGTCTGCTGGGACACGCATGAGCGCCAGCTCCGCGCTGCGGGCCACCGCCAGGGCCGCAACACGGTCCACCGGAGGTTCGACAGCGAGGTCCCGCAGTGCGCTCATGGGCATGACGGTGAACTCCACGCCAGCAGGGGTTTCCCCCTCCCAGTCGAGGCCGGGAAGCACGTCGCCCTCGGTCAACAGCCCGGCAAGACGTTTCAGCGGGGTGAAGCGCCAGATCTCCTCCATACCTGTCGGCTTCGGATGATCGGCGACGTTCCACGACGGGGTGGGGTGAAGATGAGATACGACGGTCTCGACGGCTCCGATACCATTCGCTGCAGCAGTGGTGCTCAACTTTTCTTCCTCTTGTCCGTTTCGTTCCGGGGCCGACATCAGCCGACCGCACCTTCCATCTGCAGCTCGATGAGCCGGTTGAGTTCCAGGGCGTATTCCATGGGGAGTTCCTTGGCGATGGGCTCGACGAAACCACGCACGATCATGGCCATGGCCTCGTCCTCCTCCATGCCTCGGGACATGAGGTAGAACAGCTGGTCATCGGAGACCTTGGAGACGGTCGCCTCGTGGGCCATGGAGACGTCGTCCTCGCGAACGTCCACGTAGGGATAGGTGTCGGAACGGGAGACGGTGTCCACCAGAAGGGCGTCGCACTTCACCGAGGATGCGGAGTGGTGCGCCCCCGCATCGACCTTGACCAGGCCACGGTAGGAGGCGCGACCACCACCACGGGCAACCGACTTCGAGATGATCGACGAGGAGGTGTGGGGAGCGCAGTGCACCATCTTGGAACCGGCGTCCTGGTGCTGCCCCTCGCCCGCGAAGGCGATCGACAGGGTCTCACCACGGGCGTGCTCGCCCATGAGGTAGACGGCCGGGTATTTCATGGTCGCCTTGGAGCCGATGTTGCCGTCGACCCACTCCATGGTGGCGCCCTCCTCGCAGACGGCGCGCTTGGTCACCAGGTTGTACACGTTGTTGGACCAGTTCTGGATCGTCGTGTAGCGGCAACGAGCGCCCTTCTTGATGATGATCTCCACCACCGCCGAGTGCAGCGAGTCGGAGGAGTAGATGGGCGCGGTGCAGCCCTCGACGTAGTGCACGTAGGCATCTTCGTCGACGATGATCAGGGTCCGCTCGAACTGGCCCATGTTCTCGGTGTTGATCCGGAAATAGGCCTGCAACGGGATGGAGACGTGAACCCCCTTGGGCACGTACACGAAGGAACCACCGGACCAGACGGCGGTGTTCAGTGCAGCGAACTTGTTGTCACCTGCCGGGACGATGCTGGCGAAGTGTTCCTTGAAGATCTCGGGATGTTCCTTGAGGGCGGTGTCCGTGTCGAGGAAGATCACACCCTGCCGCTCCAGTTCCTGATTGATGTTGTGGTAGACCACCTCGGACTCGTACTGGGCCGCGACCCCCGCCACGAGACGAGCCTTCTCCGCCTCGGGGATGCCGAGCCTGTCGTAGGTGTTCTTGATGTCCTCGGGCAGGTCGTCCCAGGTCTGCGCCTGACGCTCCGTGGAGCGGACGAAGTACTTGATGTTGTCGAAGTCGATCTCGTCGAGTTCCGCCCCCCAGGTCGGCATCGGTTTCTTGCCGAACAACCTGAGGGCCTTCAGACGCAGGTCCCGCATCCACTCGGGTTCGCCCTTCAACTCGGAGATGTGCCGGACCACGGCCTCGCTGAGACCTCGCTGGGCGGCAGCGCCGGCGGCATCGGAGTCGTGCCAGCCGTACTGGTAGCCGCTGAGGGCTTCCAGGTGCTCGTCCTGCGTAGCCCCCACTCCGGGGGCCTGTGGCGTGGTCGTCATGTGGTTACTTCCTGATCTTGCTCGGAATGACGGGGTTGGGGACATGGGTGGTGCACACCCCGTCCCCGTGTGCAATGGTCGCGAGCCGCTGGACGTGGCTGCCCAGCAGCCGCGAGAACAGCTGGGTCTCGACCTCACAGAGCTGGGGGAACTCGGCGGCGACGTGCGCCACCGGGCAGTGATGCTGGCACAGCTGGTCGCCCGAACGGACCGGCTTGACCGAAGGTGCGTAGGTGGCTCCCAGCGCCTCAGTGAGCAACTCGATGGGGGTGCGTTCGGGATGGACCTCGCGCAACTCGTTGAAGCGGCTCTCGATCTCGTCGACGCGTTCCGAGGCCAGGTCGACCATGGCCTGCGGACCGGCGGCCTCGATCAATCTCCGGATGGCGACTATGGCCAGCTCGTCGTAGGCCTGGTGGAACTCGGAACGTCCCGCGTCCGTGAGGAAGAACACCTTCGACGGACGGCCCCGGCCGCGCGCCCCGTAGACCCGCTGCTCACGCGAGCCCAGGGTTCCCTCCTCCAGGAGGGCCGACAGGTGGCGGCGGATGGCGGCGGGGGTCAGGTTCAATCGTTCGGCGAGTTCTCGTGCCGTGGATGGCCCGTGCTCCAGGATGGAGCGGACCACCCGTTCTCGGGTGGAGTTGTCGGCTTCCTGCATGGCTGCGCTCATGACACCCTCCTCCCAGCGATTTTGCACACGCCAGTCTTTCGGAATCTCCCAAGCGTATCAAGCTAGGGCAGCCTAACCATCACGGCCCACGGCCACCCCCGGCGCGGTCGGAGGGGTTCCGCCCTTCTCCCAGGTCAAACCGGTCCCCGGGATTCCAGGCCCCTCCGCAACAATACTCATCGCCCGCCGCGGCGCAACCCGAAGGCCCGCGAGGGAATCCCGGTTCACGCGGCCTCAGCGGGAGTAGCGCAACGGATTGGGGCGGCACCGGGTCTCCGTGGCGATCCTGATCCCGGGAGCCAGCCGGCCCGCCTCCCGGAGGGCGAGCAATTTCTCGACCACCCTGTCGCGCAGCATCACGGGCGAGATGGTGTTCAGGTAGATCTTGGTGGCCCCTTCGAAACCGGCGAGGGTGGAGACCCGCCACTTGAGCATCACCCGCCACGGCATCGGGAGCGCGACGTCGATCGGCCGGTAATGCCATTCCTCGTTGCAGGCCACGTCGACCCCGGTTGCGGCGTGCATTGCATGGATCAGGTCCGACATGCCCCGCACCTCCTCGGCGGACTGCTCCCAGGGATCGGAGAACTCGGAACAGGAGTAGATCTCCAGGGTGGGATAGCGGTGTCCGAAGCCCGCGAAGGCGACCGCATGGTCGTTCTCGGCGACGATCAGGTTGTGGTAGCCCGCGTAGTTCGGCCCCACCTCGTTGAACAGGTTCGGGTCCTGCCGCAGCCGGGCGAGCGCCACTTCGTGCTGGACGCCTCGTTCGTCGATGGCGACGAGCTGTTTGTGGAGATGGTCGAAGGACGCGCCCGCCGGTTTCAGCCAGTTCTGGAAAACGGTCACGTAGCGGGCGTACCGGTTGTTCTCGTAGCTGCGGCGCACCGAGTCGATCGTGAAGGCGATGAATTTCTCGTGTTCCTCGGGGGTCAGGGTCCCGGAACCGGCGAGCTGAGTGTCATCGACCGCTCCGTCGACGAAGTGCCGCCTGGCGACTATCACGTCATGTCCGCCGCCGAAGAAACCGGAGGCCGCCTCCAGGCGCTGCTCCCGGGTCATAGCGGCGACCTGGCCGGTGCCGTGCCCGGAGGCCCGCAGTTTCATCTCGGCCACACGCAACACGTGTTCCAGTCCCTCGGGGGATGCCAGGTAGGCCCGTTGATGCCGGGCCGCGGACTCCGGAAGCTCGAACCCGTAATTGGCGCGCCAGTAGTCGAAGCTCAGGATCTCGAAAAGGTTCGGAACGCAACGGAACTCGGCGGTCGTGGTGAACAGCTTCTCCGCGGGAAGCTCCATCAGCGTTTCCCATTCGTCTCCGGAGCGCACCACGCGGGCCTTTTCCGGCGGGGTCTCCAGGTAACGCTGCTCGCAGAAGGCGCAGTGGGTACCGTGGGCCGTCTCATCGATGGGGTGGGGTTCGGGGCGTTGAAGGCCGAGGGGCCGGTTGCCCCTTCCCGGTACGGTCCACACCTCGGTTCCGGTGAGCGGACCGACTTGTTTCACCGTTCCGTCGGCCATGGTGGACAGGTACTCGGGTTGCCTGACGTAGGGCTGCATGGCGCCACCGTAGATCATCTCCGGGTTCGGATGTCCCACGACCGGGAAAGTTCCACCCTGCGAGTGGGGTCGCGGGTGGCCGGGCCGCTGCAAAACCTGGTCGCCATCCGTTCCACGGGACTCCCGGTGCAGCGGCAACCGGTATGGTCGGAGCTGTGACCAGCAGCAATCCGCTCCGCGACCCCCGGGACCGGCGACTGCCGAGGATCGCGGGTCCCTGCGTCCTGGTGATCTTCGGCGTCACGGGCGATCTTTCCAGGAAGAAACTGATGCCGGCCGTCTACGACCTGGCGAACCGTGGCCTGCTTCCCCCCGGTTTCGGTCTGGTGGGTTTCGCCCGCCGCGACTGGGCCGATCAGGATTTCGCGAAAGTGGTCCACGACGCGGTCAAGGAAAACGCCCGCACCCGCTTCCGGGAGGAGGTCTGGGAACAGCTTCTGGAGGGTATCCGGTTCGTGCCGGGCACGTTCGACTCCGACGAGGCCTTCCAGCGGCTCCGCACCACCCTTGAGGAGCTCGACCAGGCCCGCGGCACCAGCGGCAACCACGCCTTCTACCTGTCCATCCCTCCGTCGTATTTCGAGCAGGTGATCTCCCAGCTCAAACGCAACGCCATCACCGGCGACGGCGAGAACACCTGGAACCGGGTGGTGATCGAGAAACCCTTCGGGCACGACCTGCGATCGGCCCGTGAACTGAACAACGTCGTGAGCCAGCTCTTCTCACCCCCCGAGGTGTTCCGCATCGACCACTACCTGGGCAAGGAGACGGTGCAGAACATGTTGGCGATGCGTTTCGCCAACGAACTGTTCGAACCCTTCTGGAACCGCAACTACGTCTCCCACGTGGAGATCACCATGGCCGAGGACATCGGCATCGGCGGCCGGGCCGGGTACTACGACGGGATCGGGGCGGCACGCGACGTCATCCAGAACCACCTGCTGCAGCTGCTCGCCCTGGTCGCGATGGAGGAACCAACCAGTTTCGAGGCCTCGCAGCTGCGCACGGAGAAGACAAAGGTGCTGGCGGCCGCCCGGGTCCCCTCCGACTACGCGGCCCACACGGCCCGCGGCCAGTACGCCACGGGCTGGCAGGGGGGCCAGTTGGTGCGCGGCTACCTGGAGGAGGATGGCGTCTCCCCCGATTCCCGCACCGAGACCTACGCCGCCATCCGCGTCGATGTCGACAACCGCCGCTGGGCCGGGGTCCCGTTCTATCTGCGAACCGCCAAACGCATGCCGAGGCGGGTCACGGAGGTCGCCCTGGTGCTGAAACAGGCACCGCACCTGCCCTTCCCCGCCACCGAGACCGCGGCCCTGGGACAGAACGCCCTGGTGATGCGCGTCCAGCCCGACGAGGGCGTCACCCTCCGGTTCGGAGCCAAGGTGCCGGGAACGCAGATGGAAATCCGTGACGTCTCCATGGACTTCGTCTACGGCGGTTCCTTCACGGAAACCTCCCCGGAGGCCTACGAGCGCCTGATCCTGGACGTGTTGCTGGGCGATCCGCCCCTGTTCCCGCAGCACGAGGAGGTGGAGCTCGGCTGGAAGATCCTGGACCCGGTGCTCGACTACTGGGACTCGCTGCCCACCCAGCCGGATCCCTATGCGGCAGGTACCTGGGGTCCCGCCAGCGCGGCCGAGATGCTGGCCCGCGACGGCAACACCTGGCGCAGGCCGTAGAGGAGGAAGCCGTGATCATCGAACTCAACAACACCACGACGCAGGACATCACCTCCGCGCTGATCAGGGCCCACCGGGAGGTCGGGCCGACCAGCGGCATGGTCCTGACGCTGCTGGCGATCACCGACGACTACCACCAGGACGAGGTGCTCTCCGCCGCCCGGGCCTCCGCCACGGCGCACCCGTCGCGGGTCATCGTCGTCTCCAAGGCCGGCGGGGAAACCCGCCTCCACGCGAAGATCCAGGTCGGTGAGGGACTCCCGGGGGACCTGATCGCCCTCAAACTGCACGGCGAGCTGGCCTCGCACGGCGACTCCGTCGTGCTCCCCCTGCTGCTGCCCGACTCCCCCACGATCGTCTGGTGGCCCCACAAGGCCCCCGACGCCCCCGCCCAGGACCCGATCGGCAGGTTGGCCACCCGCCGGATCACCGACTCGATGGGAGCACCGGATCCGCAGCTGGCCCTGGCGATCCGCGCCCGCAACCTGGTCCCCGGCGACACGGACCTGTGCTGGACCCGGATCACGCGCTGGCGCGCCCTGCTGGCCGCCGCCCTGGACCAGTTCCCGCACCGCGTCACCTCCGCCATGGTGCGTTCCACCCCCGACAACGCCTGCTCCACCCTGCTGGTGACCTGGCTGGAGCAGCAGCTGGGGGTCCCGGTGCTGCACGAGGACAGCGACCAGCCGGGAATCTCGGAGGCGAGGCTGACCACCGGCCGGGGAGACATCGTCATCAACAGGGGCCGCTCCGAGACCATCGCCCGATACGCCGTGCCGGGCCAGCCGGAACGGAAAGTGGCGTTGAAACGACGTCCTCTCACCGAATTGCTCACGGAGGAGTTGCAACGTATGGATCCCGATGACGTCTTCGAGTCGGTCGTGAGCCACATCGCCACGCGGGTGGGTGAGTGATGTTCACCCGGGTGGTGCGCCTGGAATCGGCGCAGCAGGTGGCGGACGTGGTCGCCCGCCGGTTCATGCAGAAGACCACGGAACTGCTGGGCAGCCGCGAGGAGGTGCACGTGTGCCTGACCGGCGGTGGCACCGCGGACCTGGTCTACGAGCGTTTCGCGGACCTGTCCGCCGAGGCGAAACTCGACCTGGGGCGCCTCCACCTGTGGTGGGGGGATGAGCGTTTCGTGGCCGCCACGGATCCCGACAGGAACTCCCTTCAGGCCATCAGCCGGCTGGGACGCACCCTGCCCATCCAGTCGGCACGGATCCACATGATGGCGGCACGCGACGGCCGCGCGGACCCACACGACAGCGCATCCGAATACGCTGCCGAGTTGGGGGAAACCCGCTTCGACCTGACCTTCTTGGGCATGGGGCCGGACGGTCACGTCGCCTCGATCTTCCCGGGGCATCCGAGTTTCGAGTCCACCTCCCGCAGTGTGATCGGGGTGACGGATTCCCCGAAACCACCCTCGGAACGCATCTCGCTGACGATCCCGACCCTCAACCGATCCGGCGAGATCTGGTTCATCGTCACGGGCACCGGCAAGGCCGACGCGCTGCTCCGGGCCCTCGGCGGCGACGAGACCCTGCCGGCCTCCCACACCCACGGGCAGCAGGCCACGTACTGGTTCATCGACGACGCGGCCGCCTCGAAGCTGCCTCCCCGCTATGTCTGCCCGCTCTGAGCGGCAGATTCCACGGGTTCCCTGACGGCCTGGAACATTCCGAGCGCGGCGGCCCGGCGGAATCCGAGGGCCTCGTTGACGGCCAGCATGTGATGGTTCTCGGCCGCGTTGAAGGTGTGGACCGCGGGGGCCTGGGGCAGGGCGGCGTGCACCGCCTCCAGGTTGGCGGCCTTGACCAGCGTTCCCAATCGGTGGCCGCGATGCTCGGGAAGCACGATGGTGTCCCTCTGGTGGATCATGCCGTCGGGCCACTCACGCGATGCGGACAGCTCATTCAACGCCACGACCCTTCCTGTTGGTTCGTGCACCACGATCCCGAGGAAAAGCCGGTTCGTCGAGCTGAATCGCGCGTAGTCAGCGCACACACGGTCCGCATCCCAGGATGTCTCGGGAATGATCAGCCCACCGGGTGGCGCATCGGTGCTCATGCGTTGTTTCAACACCGCAACACCGGCCGCCCACCCCGGGGGTACCTCCCCCTCCAGGCAGTGCACCTCGTAATCCGGCCCGGCCGCGGCCCCGGCCGTGGCGAGAACATCGCTCAGCGCGACAGCCGGGGCGGCGAAGTCGTAACGGGAGTACCACATCACCTGTCCCAGGGCGAAGCCGTGACGCAGGGCGAACCGCGCTCGTGGGCTGGAGGCCAACAGCGCCCCCTCCCCAACGGGACTGGGCAACGCTTCGTCGCCCGGGCCCGGCACCGGGGTCGGAACCTCGAGATTGACGTAGCGGGTTTCGGGTTTCATGGCTGTCTGCACCACCTCCGCGAGCGCCTGCCCGATTCCCCGCCGCCTGTACCCGGGCGTGACGTAGACGTGCGCCATCGCACCTTCGGGCTCATCCACGAAATCCACCACCAGCCTGGCAAAACCGGCGGGCCGGTCCTTGACCCGGACCAGCCAGCGTCGCACCCGGCTCTTGGCAAGGGCGGCATGCGCAGCTTTCAGGTCGGCCTCCGGGCTGTTCCGGGACCCTTGGGGGCCGAGTGCCTCGACGCTGTCATCGTTGTTCATGCGACAGTAGGCAGCCCATTCCTCGTTCGCGCTCCCGGGAAGCGTGAATTCACGGATCTCAAAATCACTCATGCCTCACCCTAACCTCCGGTTCTGGCCACGTTTCCGGTAACGTTGATTCATGGAGAAGAATGCGAAACCGGTGCGGAAAGCCACTGGTTTCAATGCGCACCCGAGGCCTGGTGGGCCGCAGTTCACCTTCGGACGACGAACCGGGAGCCGCCATGACTGATTTCCTGATCTGGTTCGGCCAGAACCCGTGGGCGGCATGGGGCGTGCTGGCGCTGCTGCTGGCAGTTGCCGAGTTGCTCACCCTGGACCTGACGTTGCTGATGCTCGCGGCCGGTGCCCTCGCCGGCGGTGTGGTCGCGTTGTTGTTCCCCCACCTGCTGTGGCTCCAGGTGATCGTCGCCCTGGCCACCGCGGTGGCGACGCTCTTCCTGCTGCGCCCCACGCTTCTGGAGAAGGCCCGTCGTGCCCCGGGATACCGTTCCTCACTCGACAAGTTGATCGGCTCGTTCGGGGAGGTCGTCTCCCGGATCACCTCGAACTCGGGTGAGGTCAAGATCGACGGGCAGATCTGGCAGGCCCGCAGCTACGACGAGGCCATCGTGATCGAAACCGGGGAAAGAATCGAGGTCTACAAACTCGACGGCATCACCCTGATCGTCTATCCCATCGCCAACTGATCCGAAACCACAAGGAGAAACATTGCCGCCCGTATTCACCCTGATTCTCTGCATCCTGGCCGTTCTGGTGGTCATGGTGCTGGCCGCGACCCTGAAGATCATCCGCCAACAGCAGGTGGCCATAGTCGAACGCCTGGGCAAGTTCCGCAGGGTCCTCGATCCCGGGCCGCACCTCATGGTGCCCTTCCTCGACCGGATCCGCTACATCCTCGACATGCGCGAGGAGGTGGTGCCGTTCCCACCCCAGGGCGTCATCACCGAGGACAACCTCATAGTCTCGATCGACTCGGTGATCTACTTCCAGATCGTCGATCCGGTCCGGGCCGCCTACGAGGCACAGAACTACCGCGCCGCCATCGAGCAGCTGACCATGACCACGCTGCGCAACATCATCGGCGGCATGGATCTGGAGGCCACCCTCACCTCCCGTGAGGAGATCAACAACCGTCTGCGCGCGGTGCTGGACGAGGCGACCGGCAAATGGGGGATCAAGGTCAACCGGGTCGAGTTGCGCACCATCGAACCGCCGCCGACCATCCGAGACGCCATGGAGAAGGGCGCCCGGGCGGAACGCGACAAGCGGGCCTCGATTCTTCTGGCCGAGGGCCAGCGCCAGTCCCAGATCCTCTCCGCTGGCGGCGACCGGGAGGCCGCGATCCTCCGCGCCCAGGGTGATCGCGAGGCGGCCGTTCTCCGCGCCCAGGCCGACCGGCAGGCCCAGATGTTGCGCGCCGAGGGTGAGGCCCAGGCCATCACCACGGTTTTCAGCGCCATCCACGCCGCCGAACCGGACCAGGCCCTGCTGGCCTACCAGTACATGCAGATGCTGCCCCGCCTGGCCAATGGTGACTCGAACAAGATGTGGATCGTTCCCAGCGAACTCAGCGACGCCCTGAAGGGCCTGGGGCAGGTGGCGAACTCCACCGACGTGCGGGACTACGTCTCGCGGGCCTCCCAGCACTTCTCCGCCCCGAGACCGGTCGACGTGCACGCCGAGATAGCGGAACAGGCACGCAAGGACCACGAACAGAGCAACGCCACGGTGAAGCAGGCCATAGCCGACGCCCAGGCCATGGAAGGCACAGGAGGCACCCGGCGGCCGGGGCAGCCCTCCCCGCAACCGCAACACCAGAATCCCGATTCCCCGGGGGCCTGGGGGCCGCACCCCGGCGGCCCGTACGACGCTCAGTGATACAACCCGGAAACAGAAAGAGCGAATCCCCGTCCGGCTCCGGCCGGGCGGGGATTCGCTCGCAACTGGGTTGTTCGTCTCGTCAGTAGAGGATTTCGCCGGCTGCCCGGCGGGCCCTCAGCGAGGACACCGCTTCCTCCAGGATCTGGGCCGCCTCCGCGTCGGTGCGACGTTCCTTCACGTAGGCGAGGTGGGTCTTGTACGGGGTGATCTTCGGCGGTGGCGGCGGGTTCTCCGCATCGGTGTTGGCGGGCAACCCGCAGCGGGGACAATCCCAGGATTCGGGGATAACCGCGTCGGCGGCGAAGGCGGGACGGGTTTCGTGCCCGCTGGCACAGTAGTAGGAGACGTGAAGTCTTGGGGCCGCATCGCCCCTCTCGGCTTCACCCATTGGTCCGGCGCCGACACGGCTACCGCGGATGGCGTTGCCACCTGCCACAACTACTCCTCAGGGTTCGGAAACATTCTCTTCTCAAATGCCGATGCGGTAGAGCACCAGCAGCCCGATGATCGTCAACACCCAGATCAGCGTCAACACAAGGGTGATGCGATCCAATCGTCGCTCGGCGGTGGACACACCGCCCATGGAAGTGGACATGCCGCCACCGAACAGGTCGGACATGCCGCCACCGCGGCCCTTGTGGAGGAGTACTGACAGAGCCAGCAACGCACTCAGAATGATCAGGACGACCGACAGGGTGGCTATGGGCCAGCTGACGAGGGGGACAATCACGCGGAGTAGTTTAACCGAGGGGCTCAAATCCACCACATCGTGGGGGCCCGAAGCGTTTCACGCCACGGTCCCGAAAATGGGGTTGCCGCCGGCGAAATTCCGGTGACAACCCCATTCACGGATTTTCAGCTCAGGAGAACAGCACGATCGCGGCGAACTCCTCGGCCTTCAGGCTGGCACCGCCGACGAGGGCGCCGTCGACATCCGGCTGGGCCATGATCTCGGCCACGTTGGAGGCCTTCACGGAGCCCCCGTACTGGATCCGGACCGCATCCGCGGTGGCCCGGTCGTGCAGTTTTGCGATTTCCTCGCGGATCGCGCCGCAGACCTCCTGGGCATCCTCCGGGGTGGCGACCTCACCCGTTCCGATCGCCCACACCGGTTCGTAGGCGATGACCAGCGACGCCACCTGCTCGGCGGGGATGCCCTTCAGGCAGCCACGAACCTGCTCGAGGGTGTACTCGACGTGGCGTCCTTCCTTGCGGATGTCCAGGCCCTCACCGCAGCAGATGATGGGGATCATGTCCGCGGACAGGACCTTCAGGGCCTTGGCGTTGATCAGGGCGTCGGTCTCGCCGTGGTATTCGCGGCGCTCCGAGTGCCCGACCACCACGTAACGAACCCCCAGCTTCGACAACATCCCGGCGCTGACCTCGCCCGTGTAGGCGCCCGAGTCGTGTTCGGAGACGTTCTGCGCCCCGAGCTGGATCGGGAACCGGTCCCCCTCGATCAGGGTCTGCACCGTGCGCAGGTCGGTGAACGGGGGAATGACCACGCAGTCGACGGAACTGCCGTCGTACTCCTTGTCCGCCAGGGTCCAGGCCAGTTTCTGGACGAGCCCCGTCGCCTCGACGTGGTTCAGGTTCATCTTCCAGTTACCGGCCATGATCGGTTTGCGTGCCATGTCAGTTGCCTTCCTTGAGAACAGCGATACCGGGGAGGATCTTGCCCTCCATCAGCTCCAGCGATGCGCCACCGCCGGTGGAGATGTGCCCGAAGGCGTCCTCCGGGAATCCGAGGGCCCGCACGGCAGAGGCCGAATCGCCGCCACCGACGACGCTGATGCCGTCAATCTCGGTGAGGGCCTGCGCGACCGCTCGGGTTCCGGATTCCAGTCCGGGAATCTCGAACACCCCCATGGGGCCGTTCCAGAACACCGACCTGGCCTGGCGGATCGCGTCGCCGAACAGTTTCTCGGTGACGGGACCGATGTCGAGGCCCATCTTGTCGGCGGGAATGGCGTCGGTCGGGACCACGTCCACCTGGCCGACGGTGCGCGCCCCGAAGTCGACCTCGGAGGCGACACGCACGTCGACCGGCAGCAGGATGCGCTTGCCCGCATCCCCGGCGGCCTTCAGGTATCCGGTGCAGGCCTCGATGGATGCGTCATCGACCAGCGAGTTTCCCACCCCCAGTCCTTGGGCCTTGAGGAAGGTGAAGGCCATGCCACCGCCGATGACGAGGGTGTCGGCCACCTTGAGGAGGTTGTCGATGACGGCCAGCTTGTCGGCCACCTTCGCGCCGCCGAGCACCACGACGAACGGGCGTTTCGGGTTCTCGGTGAGTCCTTCCAGGACGTCGATCTCCGCCTTGACCAGCGAACCGGCCGCCGAAGGCAGCAGCTTTGCGATGTCGTAGACGGAGGCCTCCTTGCGATGCACCACGCCGAAACCGTTGGAGACGAAGAAATCCCCGAAGGCCGCGTACTTCTCCGCCAGTTCCTTGCGGGCGGCCTCGTCCTTGGACTTCTCCCCGGCCTCGAAACGGACGTTCTCCAGAAGGGCCACCTCACCGTCCCCGAGGGATTCGACGGTGGCCTTCGCCGACGGACCCACGACGTCGGTGGCGAGCTTCACCCGGGCGCCGAGCAGTTCGCCGAGACGGGCCGCGACGGGAGCGAGGGAGAACTTGGGGTCGGGCTCACCCTTGGGTCGGCCGAGATGGGCCAGGATGACGATCCGGGCCCCCGCGTCGCGCAGCTCGTTCAGGGTGGGCAGGGCGGCACGGATCCGGCCGTCGTCGGTGATGTTCTTGTCACCATCCAGAGGCACGTTGAAATCGCAGCGGACGACCACACGCTTGCCTGCGAGGTCTCCGAGCTGGGAGACAGACTTCATTGAAGGTCCTTTCGAGTGGGGACGCGACGGCCCCGCCAGCACGAGTGCAGACGGGGCCGAGGCGTCACTTCTTGGGTGAGATCAGAGCTTGCTGCCGACGAGGGCCGTGAGGTCCACGAGACGGTTCGAGTAGCCCCACTCGTTGTCATACCAACCGACGACCTTGACCTGGTTGCCGATGACCTTGGTCAGCTGGGAGTCGAAGGTGCAGGAGGCGGAGTCGGTCTCGATGTCCTTGCTGACGAGAGGCTCGTCGGTGTAGACGAGGATCCGGCCGTCAGCGGCCTTCTTGACGATCTCGTTGATTTCCTCGACGCTGGTCTCGCGGGGGGCCTCGAAGGTGAGGTCGGTGGCGGAACCAGTGGGGGTGGGAACGCGCAGCGCGTAACCGTCGAGCTTGCCCTTCAGCTCGGGCAGTGCGAGAGAAACCGCTTTCGCGGCGCCCGTGGTGGTGGGCACGATGTTGAGGGCCGCGGCGCGGGCGCGACGCAGGTCCTTGTGCGGGCCGTCCTGCAGGTTCTGGTCCTGGGTGTAGGCGTGGATGGTGGTCATCAGGCCCTTGACGATGCCAATACCGTCGTTGAGGGCCTTGGCCATGGGAGCCAGGCAGTTGGTGGTGCAGGATGCGTTGGAGATGATGTTGTGGGCGGCCGGATCGTACTTGTCGTCATTGACGCCCATGACGATGGTGATGTCCTCGTTCTTGGCGGGAGCCGAGATCAGGACCTTCTTGGCACCGGCGTCCAGGTGGGCCTTGGCCTTGGTGGCGTCGGTGAAGAAACCGGTGGACTCGATGACGATGTCGACACCCAGCTCACCCCAGGGAAGGTTCGCCGGATCCCGCTCGGCGAAGGCCTTGATCTCCTTGCCGCCGACCTTGATGGCGTCATCGTCGTAGGAGACTTCTTCGGGGAAGCGTCCGAGGATGGAGTCGTACTTCAGGAGATGGGCAAGGGTCTTGTTGTCAGTGAGATCGTTGACGGCAACCACCTCGAGGTCAGCGCCGGATGCTACAAGCGCACGGAAGTAGTTGCGGCCGATGCGGCCAAAGCCGTTGATTCCAACCTTGACGGTCATTTCGAATAGATCCCCTTCGAGAGATACCTGGGAGCCCGCCGCACCTAGGTGGCGCAACCGACGCCCTTCGGACAGTTCCATCCTAGCCATTCGAACCCAATCCCAGAAGGGTTCGGCACATTCATTGGGAATCGTTCAGGTCAGTCGGCAGCGAAGCCTCCGTGTTGGGGACGCCCGCCGCCTCCGCCGCCTTGTCGGCGGTGGCGAGCAACCGTCTGATGCGCCCGGCCACCGCGTCCTTGGTCAGCGGCGGGTCGTGCAGCTTGCCGAGCTCCTCCAGGCTCGCCTGGCGGTG